>Ga0224513_10000136_pt1 | contig 24815 bp, 37 predicted proteins | sample SF_May12_sed_USG_5_FD_169109 | JGI IMG/M metagenome (GOLD analysis project Ga0224513, IMG submission 169109) | Sediment microbial communities from San Francisco Bay, California, United States - SF_May12_sed_USGS_21 | ecosystem: Environmental > Aquatic > Marine > Sediment | place: USA... | reverse complement strand
AAAAAACCCCTACAAGGTTGCAAGGGTTTTCCTAAAAAAATAATAAATTATGAACAAGATTCAGCAAAGCTAATCCTAATATTTTAAAATCGCAAATTTATTTTTCTGCCGATGAGCCGTAGTAATATGCAAAGATGTTGCTGATCACAACCCCTTCAACCATTCCCATCAGGTGTACAAAGAGTTCATTGTGCAAAACCCCTTCCTCATAAACTACTGCGTATATAATAAAGAGAAAAGAAACCAATCCAACAATGCCTGTCAACATCATCATAATGTCCTTGCTTCCTGTCTTCTTAACCTCTACTTCCCTGCTTCGTGCAGAATCTCTGTCTTTTATCTCAAGGTCATACATTTCTTTGGTCTTTGCTAAAGCCACTTTTTTATCCTCAGGACTAATCTTTTCGTCTTTATCAATAAGGTTCTTAACAATGCCAAGAACCCCTGCATCAGGTAGTAAATCACCTGCGACACTAAGTATATCAGGAGCAGTAGTTGCCAAAAATTTTCCAAGCTGTGTATCTTTAAATTTCTTTTCCATTATACATCAAATAAATAAACCTTCGGATTCTTTGCATCTTGGTAAACGTCTAAGTGTACCCAATTAATTGGACTGCCTTTCAAATTGCGTTCCAATCTAACTTTGCAAGGAAACTTATCAGGGTGCGTTTTAATCCACTCTCTAACTTCATTTGGTGTTACCCCTTCAATATTAAAATCAAATGCCTTACCCATCATATGAGCGCTTAAATAGATGCTTTTTTTATTGCGTACCATCGGACTTTGATTATGTCGCAAACCTCTTTGACTAAATGTACTTCCAAATGCCCAATTGTTAATCGTGATTGGATTGCCGAAATGCTCCCTAATTATAACTAAACATTCAAGCAGTTTATCATCAAAGAACTTCCAAGCACCTTCTCCGTAACGATTGTAAACATTCTCATCTACCAATTCCTTAATGCTAAAATATTCTTTAATCTTCATTTGGCTTCTTTTTAGATACTCTTTTCTTAGCAGTCAATACAATTCTTTCCTCCAACCTTGCAATAGTTTCAGTTTGCTTCATAAGGATAGCATTATACTCTTCCAACTTTGCTCGTAAAACTGCAATTTCTTCCTTTAGTTCTTGAATCGTTTCCTCGTGGTTTCTTACAATAGCTGCTGCCTGAATCGTTGCTACAATCCACCCTGTAATTTTCTTATAGTTTACAATAAAACCAAATATCAAAGCTGCAATTATTACTGTGCTAAATCCGTGCTTGTTTGTTAATTCTAAAAACTGCTCCATTGTGTAAAGTTATATTTCTTCTTGTTTTATATCCGCAAATGTAATGTTATCAACTCCAAGTCCTTTAATATCTCGCATAAAATAACCTCCTGTTATTAACTCAACATCAGGATGAACAACTCCGTCTACAATACTTCCTGCATATCTTGGCGAATTTATATTATAAGCTATTCCTAGCTCTGTCTGTTTAGCTTCGTAAGCTTCTATTGTCGGTGTTATCCACCCATTAACTAATTCCATATTTCGTCTTTAAAAAGTTTGCAATTTCAATAGTTTTAGAATCGCTTACATAAGGAAAGTATCCTGACATACACCATGTAATGTTAGAGTAAAGATTTCTTGAAGGCAATAAACCTACTGCGATATTTTTGACAGATATGTCATCGTACCACTTCCCGTCATTATTACCTAAAGAAACGGAAATAGATTGCTGAACTCCGTTAATAGTTATCTTATATTCAGAAGCAGTAGAGGCAAATGTAAATACATAAGGAGTTAACGTGCCTATTGTGGTAGTACTCGCTGAAATTCTGTTATCAAAAGAACCGTTGGCTATTCTTGGTCTATATTTGTTACTTATGATTCTTGCAGAACCCATAATCTCACTTGAAGACAAGCCCGTAGACCCCAAAAAATCAAAGTTACTACCTGACTCTATTAGTAAAACCCCAACAACTAAACCGCTACTGTCTGAATTTCTATAATTAGTAATGCTTCTTCTTACATACTCCGCAATTCCATCAAAAGTAATTGAAGGTAATCCTCCGAAATCAGAGTCAGAAGAATTATATGTAGGTTGATTTGTTGCGGCAGGATTAGTTAAATCATAAGCAGTTCCAACATCATTGAAATCTTCAAAGGTTGTGGTTGTTCCTACTATAGAAACGTGTTCAGAATCCCATACGTTGTATGGACTAAAGTCTAAGATAGAACCACCTGCTTCCCAAACCAAATTACTTCCAAGATAGACCTTGTTTACATCTGTTGCTCCAATCTTTACTGCACTTACATCGTTTGCTCCTAATTTCATATTAGATAATAAAATAAATTGTCGTTGCAACAGGTGTCAAAGCATCATACTCTGCCTGCGTTACTGTGGTTATTGCATTTGTTGTGTAGGTAGTTCCTACGTTCTTCTGAATTGAAGTTGTTCCTAAAGCTGCACCGCTTGTAACTGTGGCAACTGCAACTGAATTAATCGTTCCTACTGTAGTTGCTCCTGTATTGTCAATTGTAACATCTCCGCTCATTGCAACAGATGCTGATTGATTAGATGCGTTTCCTAAAAACATCTTTGCAGAATTTAGGTTAGGTGTTGCGTTTGCTCTTCCTGCTCCTCCAACTCTAATTATCCCTGAACTTGCGTGGCTTCTAATTACTCTACCTATGTTTTGAATGTCCGCAGCCTCTCCTGTTGGGGCAGTTGCAGTTAATTCTCCTGCCGTTGTGTCAACGTAAACTGTATCACCTTCACTAAATGACGAAGTATTTAAACCTGATAAATTTCCAAGAGTCACAACCTCACAACCTGCGTTGTTATTTGCGTCTGCGAAAACTAAACCAAAAGCAGGTCTTGATGCTACATCATCTGCATCTGCTAAATCAACCAAAGTTTCATTTCCGCTAACTCCTGTAATCGCTACAACTTTTCCTTTTAATAAAGTTGAACCACTTGTATTTTTTGCTTCAAATCTAACTGCTCCATTTAAATCTCCAATGAAGTCAGGCGAAGTAACCGAACCTGTAAAAACTGCTCCTGTCAAATCTGCTTTTCCTGCTAATGCTGAAGTGTTTGCGTCTATGTTAGTAACATTCGTTGCAATGCCTGAAGTATTGGTAGCAATGTTGGTTGTGTTTGTAGAAATGTTTGATACATTCGTGGCAATATCATTTCTATTCGTAGTAATGTCTGTTGTGTTCGTTGCAATGTTAGATACATTTGTTGCTATACTTGTGCCGTTGTTTTCTATATTAGTTACATTGGTAGCAATATTTGTTGTGTTAGTTCCAATACTTGACAAGTTAGCAGCAACTCCGCTTGTATTTGTAGCTATATTAGTCACATTCGTAGCAATGTTTGTTACATTAGTAGCTATTCCGCTTGTATTTGTGGCAACATTACTTTGCGTTGATGTTAATTCTGTTGCGTTATTATTTACAACTGACTTAATTTCGTTAGCATTGGTAAATGTCAATTTCTTGTTTTCAGGAAGTGCGTTTGCTTGTCCTAAAATTTTATCGTCAAAGGTTATATTAGTTGCTGCCATTATATGTCGTATCTTTTGTTTGTTGTATATGTCGTTCCTTGCGAAGAATAGCTTTCTGTTCTGTTGCTTCTGATATATTCAGGAGTGTTAACTGCTAATTCAGGAATGTTTCCGTAGTTCTGTGTCAAGTAATTCTTTACTTGATTTTCATAAAATACTTTACTTGCAGTTGCTTGTCTTTGCATATTACCCAATTCATCAGAACCGATTGAAGTTACTTCGTCAGTATCTCCGATTGAAATAGTTTCAGCACCTATCTTATAAAGCATTCTCGGAAGTGCCATAACATACGTTTGCCAAATTATCATCTTCATAACTGATGCCTTGTCGCTATCATATAACTCTTGATATAATCCTGCTAAGGTGTTTGAATTATAATCGTTTCTCAGCTTGATCATCAAAGCCGTTCCGAGTACATTCTGTGCTGCTAAATCTGTTGACTGAATTACCAAAGGTTCTAAAAGTCTTGAATCAAAGTTTTCTGTGATGCCCAAATAAAACTTTAGGTCATCTAATCCAATAAGTAAGGGAATTGTTACTGCCATTTTCTTAAATTTTATTTAGGATATGCTCCTTGATTTGGCATATCTTTAGGTGCTATTTTTGAATCTTTATTTCCTCTTGGACTTGGTTTATAGCTGCTTGGAATACTGCTTACCTCTTCGCCTTTGCTGAGATAATTTTCAGTTTTGTCTTTCATTCTGTAAAGTTCCTCTTGCCAAAAATGACCACAGCTTCTACCGCCCTTATATTTAAACAAATCGTAAGCTAAACCCTTGTGTCCGAATGACTTATTAACTCCTTCTCGTGTAGCTTTGTCAATATCCTCCAAACGATAAACAACTCCGTTGCCTGTTCTTCGCATCATTGACTTGCAAAAATCTCTACTATTTCCTGAAGAATATTTTTCTTGATAAGTGTAACGAACCTTGTAAAATGATTTATCTAAATAACTAAACCCATTCGGTTTGCTTGTGATAAAGTCTGCCAAACGCTCAATAGATGACTTCTTAGGCTTTATTAAACCATTTGCCCAATCTTCTATGCTTTCTCCGTTTGCTTCTCTTACATCAACTAATTCCCAATCGTTAAAGTCTATCTTTTCCCCTTCTAATGCGTCAAGCATTTGCTCATCGTCAAAGTCCTTTTTTTTTAACTTTTCTTTGTCTATTTCTTTGAGTTTATTTGATGCCCATTCAACACCTGAAGTTCCTCCCCAAGCATCCCACATCAAACCTCCGCAACCTTCTGAGTAAGGAACATCTTTGTGCTGCTGATGTCTTTTAAAAGAAGCCATTCTTGCAATGGTATCTCTTGAAATATTTTCGCCTTTAGCTAATTGATTTGCTCTGTTCTTTCCTGTTGCTTCTCCACAAGAACCCCATCCGTTTTTCTCTGCCCAATCCAATGCTCTTTGTGCGTTATTACTTGCAGATTTTGGATAATCGTTGTAAGACAATTCTATTGTAGAAAGGTTTTCTTGAACTTGTTCTTCAATTTGTAACCAAATATTTGCTTCTTCATTTGTAAATCCGTAACCGCTTTTTAGCATTAATTTAGCTTGTGGTTCTGTCAATTCTCCTTTTCCATACTTTCGTACTATTCTTTCAATTCCCTGCATTTGTCTACCTGTCAAATTCTTTACAGAATCATTCAAGTTTTCTTCAACCTTAACTTCAGTTTCAATGTGAGTTTCTCCATCCATTACAGTTCCATCAGGCATTATGTGAGTAGGCTTTTCTTTCACTTCTTTAAACCTTACATCTTCGCAACCTAATTCTGAAAAGATAGGACTTAGAATTTCAAGGATTTGCTCCCTTCTTGGAATGACAATTTTTTCCATCATTCGCTCTGTGGCAAATACAAGTTCCTCAGTTTCCGAAGTGAACCCTGAACCCTTAGAATTTAACCCACTAATCAAATTAGCTGATGGTATTCTGTGAGCCTTTAAGATTCCAATTTCAGCAGTTTCATATTGGTTTTCATAAATCTTGTCAATGCCTGTTAAATTTGGTGTTGAGAATGTTGGAGCATTACCACCTTGTCGATAAAAAGTTGTTATTACCTTTCCTGCATTTGCTGCTCCTGTTGTTTGATGTTGTGTTTCAACGCTATCTTGTTTGTCAATTTCAGCATCTCCACTTGTTTCTTTTGATATAATCATTGAAGGGAACATTCCGTTCTGCGCTCCGTGATTATGCATCATATAAATCGCAATCTCTAACTCAATAGCATCTGCCGCTGAAAGGTATTTAGGTCTGCCGTAAGGTGTGTTAAATGTTCCTGAATCGTAATAGTAAAGAAGTGACTTTGCTTCCTCGTTATTGTAGCTATTTATGTAATTATTTTTGTAGTTATAAATTGGACTTTTTGGATTCCAATCTTCCTTATAGCTAAATCTGCAAGGATAACCATCCTGTAATTCTACAACTCTGAAATGTGCTACGTTAATGTTTTCAACCGCTTTGATTTCCATCAATGGATTTCTGCGAATCTCTAAGCTGATGCTTTCCTGAACTAATAAACCTGAAGCAATTGAAAGCAGGTTTTTCTTTTTGAAGAACTCTTGCAATTTTGCATTCTTTTCTTTATCGTCACAGGTTAACCCTAAACCAACAATTTGCTGAGCAACATCGTCAACTATACATTGATGCGTTGGACTATTATTGTAAAGTGAATTTAGGTAGTTTGAAAAAAGGTTATCAAACGCATTTGGATAATAGGTGCTTAACCTTCTTTGTCCTTGTATTGCGTTAGTCTTATATCTTGATAATTGAATCTTCATTACGCTAATGTGAAATCTAATGTATAATCAAAGGCATTATTAGTATCTGTATCTTCCAAGAATCTAATCACTCCTTTCTTTAAATCCACATCTGTTTGCGATATGGTATAAAAATAGGTATCATCTATCAATTGAGAAGTATCTGCTACTTCTAAATCAAAGGAATAATACCCATCGCTTATGGTTGTGATAACTGAAGAAAAAACAAGCTGACTTCTTGAAGGACTATCAAGAGTAATTGTAATTGTATCACCAACTACGTTACTTTGATTCAGTCTTACTTTTATCGGACTTACCTGATTCTTCGTTATCGTTATCACTTACCTTTTTCTTTTTTGGTTTTGGATTCTGTAAAATTACTGATTCTAATTCAGGAAATTTTAGTATCACCCATTCAATGTCTTTAAAAGTGGTAGCATCCGTAATCTCGAATGCTACCCTTTTATATTGGTATTTACCTTTTTTTAGAACCACTCTTTTTAGTCTTAATTTCTACTTTTGGTAATTCCAAACCCATCAATTTATACTGAGCAATTACCTTTTCTTTGTTGGTAATATATGATTTTAATTCAGGATTGTCCTTCAGAAACTTTTCAATTTCCGTTTTTTTTGTTTTGGCGTCAATGATCAACTTAGATTTTGAGCCTTCGTAATTCCCAAATAAATACATAATTAAGCAGGTTCAGTTATAGCAAATGCAGCAGTAAATTCTGCAAAGTCAACCATTGGCATCGGTGCAGTAGCTTCTTCCATCAATGTTAAAGTTACACCTTTAGCATCTGACAAAGCAGTTCCTGAAGTACCTGCATCACTACCTGTTGCTGAACAACCTCTTTCATTGCCCATATATGTGTAGCTTCCGTTTACCCATTTGATCAAAACTTCCGTTCTTCCTTTTACCAAGTTTTCAGTTAATGTTACTATTGAAGCATCATAACCATCTAACTTAAATTCTAAGTTTCTATCGTATTTAAACGCATTTGAAGTAGCATCTGAAGTAATAGGTGTTGTAACTGTTGAAGTATTAAATACAGGCTCAACGTGAAATGCAGGAACTGATGCTCCTGAATTTGTAATTGTTAATGCTCCATTGGTAATACTAAAAACAGCTTCCGAACTTTTTCGTGCTTCGTGGTCTATCAAATAGATTGAATCAATTCCTGACGGAGTTGCACAACCTCTTTTGTAAGCCGATAATGTTAATGTACAAGACATATCTTTCGTTTTAGTAATGAAAGGGGAGCGAAATTAATCACTCCCCAAAATTATATTAAAGTGTGTTCTCCATAGTTACCCAATCTGTCGTAACAAGACCTGAACCATAACCAAAGTTTCCGAAGATATTCGCTTGATTTTTCAAGTTATCTCTTTGGTCAATTACGTCTAATGAAATAATATCGCTTGGAGCAGATGGTAAACCTATCCCTAAGTTTGAAGTCTTACCAAGTAGTATCCAATAAGGGTTCAAGTTAGGAACAACCTTAATTCCGAATCCACCGAAGTTAGTTGGCTCACTTGACAATACTGCCATATCTTGAGTTTGTAAACTTCTTCTATAAGCCCAAGCCGTAGCAGGAGAAACGTGGAAGAATACATCAGCTTGTTCAGCCAATAATGCAGTAGGAACAACATCAACCATAGCGTTAAATTTAGCTTGGATAGTTGTTGGGTCAGTTAATGAAGCCGCTGCTGCAATAATTTGAGCAGGTAAAGTAGCTGCTGTTAATTTGTCAACTGCAAGTTTTAAAAATCCATTAATGTTTCCTGCGATGTCACCTGTTGCTCCTGCATTAGAAGTCCACAATTCTGATTCAACAGATTTTAAAGCTACTTCAGCAATGTTAGTTACCATTGCAACTTTCAATTCCTCAGGAATACCCATTGCGTGAATGTTTGCTACTGCATCTTTCCACTCTGTATTTTTAAACAATTCATAAGCAATTGGCAAGTTAATACTTTTCTTATCTATTGTAAACTCTGTGTCAGCGATTGCTACTGTTCCATCTTCCGCAGGTGCAACTGAGTATGTTTGAACAACTCCTGATGTTGCCATTTCCCACATTGAGAATTTATCTCGTGTTCCTTGTACTTGTTTAATTCCGAATCCTGCATCGAATGATGCTGCTCTTAGAACTGCGTCTAAGAAAATTTCTTCAACTCTACTTATAGAATCTGAAGTTTGAGTTACTGTTACATTTACTGCCATCTCTTAATAATTTTGTCTGTTGGATAAATAATTTGCTACGTTGTTTGACGTTGTAGCGTTTAACTTTGTTACTGATTTTGGTTCTACATTTGAAACTTTTGCAAGTTTTTCTGTATTTAAATTTGTTGCTTTTTCAAGGCTTGAAAGTGTTTCTTTCATTTTGTTTAACTCAGATTTTAACTCTTCGTTTTCTTCCTTTACTACTGCAATAGCTTCAACTTCTTTTGCAACTGTATCAATTAAAGCGTCAACAAGAACTTTTACTTCTTCTGCTGCTACTTCTTTAACTTCCTCGACAACTTCAACAACTTCCTCTTCCATCATTTCTTCTTTCTTGTTGTATCCCATTTCTTCTTCCTTGTCTTTCATCAAGTCTTCAGCTTCTGTCATAGATACTAAAACCCCACCTTCAATAGTGATTGTTTTACCATCTACTTCAAAAGAACCTTCAGCAGGTACAGTCATTGCTTCGTCAGCGTAAACTTTAGAACCTTCTTCAAATGATTCAGCGTAAATTAATACTCCTTCACCAACATCCATAGATGCTAATTCAGTTTTTTTGCTTGGTATCATTTCACCAAGTTTTGTTAGAATAGCATCTAACTTCAAGTTTGTGTTACTCATTTCTGATTTATTTAATTGTGTTAATTCGTGATTCATATCAGCTTCTACTGAAATTCCTTTATAAGTTCCGTCTTTAATCTTTGCCCAAACATCATCATTTGAAATATACGTTCCTTGCATCCAAGTCTTGGCAGGTACTTTAAAACCTAACTCCGTTGCTTTGTCATTTAAAGGATTTTCAACAATCCAATTTTCTACAACATCAACACCTTCCAACTTTTGATTTTCATTGTGTTCGCTATTCCATTCGCCCAATGTTACTTTTTTAAGCATATAATCTTTGGCTATATCCTCAATTGTTTCTCCTGAAAAGTATATTTCATATGGGTCACCTGAATCAGATACTCTTGGAATAACTTTGTCAGGAATAAGTACAGGAGAATAAATCATTCTCTTCTCATCTTGAACGGAAAGTTGAATAGGCTTATCTTCTTTAGATAAAAAAATGAAATCAGTTTCAATTGCAGGACTTTCAACCAATGCAATTCTGAATACAGAACTGTCCAACCAATCTTTTTTCTTAAGTTCAAATCTTTTCATTAACGCAAAATTACAGAACAATACAACCTTTATTTGTATCCTTTCCTTGCTTTGCTTATTTTTGCGTTATGGCAAAACCAATAAAATACTTTTTAGACTTGGAAATACTCAGGAAGGTTGAAGTCTGCGAGATGATAGGATGCTCTTTAAGAACGATTGACAACTACGTTAAGAAAGGTTTACCCATTCACAAACCGACAAACGCAGCACCTTATTATTTGGCTTCTGAAGTTTACGAATGGATTCAAAGCAATTAGTTACTTCCCAATCTTTACAAGGTCATCAACCCTGTTATCTAAGGATGCAGAATCTTTGATGTCCTGCTGAATTACTACTGCCCTAACTGAACCAAATCCACTTCTTCCACCTACACCTTCATTCATTGCAGCAAAGTTTGGTATTCTTGGAACTTCTGTTGATGGTCTTGCACCTCCACCTGTGCTAACACTTGGAGCAGAACCTCCACCTCCGCCTGTTGTTGGTGTAGATAATATTTTTCTAACATTAGCAAAACCAAAAACTGCTGCTGATGCTGCATTAATAAATCGCATAGTTTGAGTAGGAGAAACATCTGTGGTTTGTGCAAATGCTGATTGTATTCCTCTATAAGTATCAAATAAAACTTGACCAACTGCTATTGCTTTGGCTTCTTTACTTCCTTTCTTAGCAAGTGTTGAAGCAATGTCAAACCCTAATTGAGTCATTTTCATTATTGATTCGTGCTTTTGTTGTTGAATTAATTCTTCTTGGTCTGCACTAAATTTTGCTGATGCAATATCAATTCCAACTTTTTCTTTTTGAAATATTTCATTTGAAGTTTTTAAAAGGCTTAAAAGATGTTCTTCTTGTGAAAGTCTTACTTCTCCTTCAGGACTTAACAATGGAGCAGCTTCCATAGTTTCTAATGGTTCTAATATTTCTCTTTCAGGTCTTATTTCGCTTTGTTTATTTAATTCAGATGTTATTGACTTTTGCTTTGCCAACATTGCTTTTAATTTCTTATCTCTGTTAGTTTCAATTTCAAAAAGTCTTGCTTCTAAAACCCTTTGCGCTTCAACGTCTTCGTTCATTGATTCGCCTAATTCATTTTTTGCAGTTAGGATTCTTAATTCTTCTGTTGTTTGTGCAATTCTTTCTTCAGCTAATTGTTTTTCAACTTTTATTGCATTTTCATTTGCTGCTGCTCTTTCTTCTACTGACTTCGTAAAATCATCAGCCGCTAAATTTGATGCTTCAATTTCTGCTCTTAATTTAGTTTCTGTAACTATAAAATCAATTCTTCTTTTTTCTAATGCTTGAAAATCTTTTTCTAATTGCAATGCTGCTGCTGATTCATTTTTTATTTCGTCAACAATTCCTGACATACTACCTTTCAAAATATCTAAACCTTCAGAAAAATCTCCTTTAATAATTTTAAATAACCCTTCTCCAAAAGAAGAAACCCTATCAATCAAAACATCAATAGTTGCTCCAATTGTTGCAAAAGCTTGGTCTAACAAGTCAGCACCTTTTTGTGTGTTTTTAAAATATGAAACCAATGTACCAACTGCAATAACTAACAAACCAACTCCTGTTGCTGCAATAGCACCTTTAAGAGTCCTCATAGCCATCACTCCTGACTTTACTCCTTTAACTATTCCTTTAAAAGCAGTAATTGCTCCGCCTGTCATTTTATCCAAAGAACCTGTCAGTTGATTAGTTGCCTCTCCTGCACCTTCAATTCCTTCTTCTAAATCTTGAACATTTTTTTCAGCGTCTTTTGTTTCAACTACTGTTTTTACTTCTAATATTTGTGCCATTCTTATGTGATTAAAATTTGACCTGATTGTGTTGCGATATCTTGGTTGGAATCGTAAAAGAATCCGTAAGCATTTGCACTTGCTTCAACTGTTGGTGTTTCTCCACTACCATCTCCCACGCTTGAATTGTCAGCACTTACCTTCCATTGAACGATTGAATTAATTACATTATAAGGATAGTATGTTGCAATATCTGTTGGGAATATTGTGAACCTTTTCATAAATGTAGCAGTTGCAGGTTGGTTGCTTGTTAGGCTTATCCCTTCCAACTTAACCAATCTCAGCAAGGTATTCTTGTAATAAAACTTTTCGTTAAAATCTAAGCCATCAATTTGATTTCTGTTTAGCTTGATGTTCATCTTTATTTCTCTGCTTTGCTCAGAATAGGTTTCTTCCAAATATGTTTTCCAATATCTTTCATAAAGGTTTTGACTTGGGTAACCTATGTTTGACCAATATGAAAGTGACTGTCCAAAGTTGTTATCTGTTTGTGTAAATCCTCCACTTTGCTGCCTCCAATTTCCAATAAATTGAATCCTTGAAACAACCAAGCTATCAGTTGAAAACAAAGATTTTAACGTAAATGGAAAAGTAGTATAAGATTCGTTATCTGTTGAAGTTCCATCATCGTCATAGTTGCTTTGCAATAATGTAGGCTTCCCTACTATTACGTTCAAGCTACCATCAACCATCTTTGGAATTACCGCAGAACTTGAATCAACAGGAACGCTTGGAATTGTTGAAATAGGAACTTCAATTTTTAATTCATTCTTTGCTAATTCTGTACCTGTATTCTCAATAAACTTTTCTCCGAAATTTTCATTTGTCAATTCTTTGTATTGCTTAGAATAAAAGTCATCGTTTTCTTTATATGCTAAACGGATAGACTTTGCACCTTGAACGCTGAAAGGTTTTATCTGAACATCAACACCATCTTCAATGATATCGTCTAAAATTATTACTTCAGAATTATCTTCAATCCAATCGTTAAATGGTGTCATCTCATAAGTTCCATCAGGGTTTGAAATAATCTGTGCGTTTGATTGAATAGCTACTGTTCTAAATATATCCCAAGCCGTTAACTCAGGACAATTTGCAGATATATTAATCAAAGAACTTGAAGTTAGTGAAGGCGCTCTTGTTACACTAAACCTAAACCCTGCTTTAAACACAACGCTTGTAATGTTTCCTGTTGTGAAAACTAATTGGATTTCATCACTTGGTTCTAAAAGAAAGGGGTAATTAATTTGACCGCTAAATGAAGTTATTCCATTCGCAACAGTTTGGGCAACAAATACACCTTTTTCAACTCCATTAATTAATAATTTTAAAGCAACACTATTTGATGGACTTAATATAGTGAAATCTATATCCCCATCAACCCTAAAAGAATAGCCATTATATTCACGCTGAGGAATAATGTACTTGCAGTCTGCTTGGTCGCTAATATCAAAAATAGAAGCGTTTGCAGAATTGTAAACAGTCTTACCATCTAAAGGAATTATATAATTAGTAAAAGGTGTTGATGCAGATAAATCGGTTGTTCTTTCAATGTAACCTGTGTTATCAAATTGGCTTGTGTTAGTTGTAGGTATTCTTTCCTTGCTATTGTGCAGCAAAATAGATTGGTGCATTATCTGCTCCATATTGTTTACTGTAATGTTGATTGGCATCAACTCAAACAACTTCTGTAAGGTTATAGCAGGCTTAAAGTTAGTTTCAAATAAATCAACCACTACACCAACAGATGCGCTTGTGTCGTAAGTAAACTTATCTCCATAGTCTATTACAGGAAAAAGGTATCCGTTATCTTTTTGGTATTGATGCGGATTAGCAAAATAAGCAGATAAGGTTGTAAAGTTATAACCTAAAGTTTCACCATCACATAACTCAGCCATCGTGATGTTTGACAAAGTAGCTTTTAAGTCAGTTTCATTTCCTTGAAATATCATTTCTACTTCTTTGCTATCGCCTTTGGTTGTGTTTACCACAAAGAAACTTCCAAAGAACCTTTCAAATCCATCAACTAAAATCCTGCCTTTTATAGATTTGTTCAAGTTTACCTTTGCTGATTGTGATGGGTCAGTAACATCGCCTATTGCTTCTAACAATCCACCAATAAGCGGAAGCCTAAATGACTGCCTTGTAATTGTTCCCTGACTTCCTAAGTTATCAATTGAAGCAACTAACTTGTTAATCTGTATGCTTTCATTTTCAAAGGTTCTGCAAACGTGAGAAACTCCGTCTATGTCTAATATTATAGTTACTACCATTTACTGAATCTGCATTAATTCGTTATTAGCATATTGTAGGTTTACCTCTACCTTGTAAAGTTCCTGTTGAACGCTGACTATTCGGTAGCTTGTAGTTGTTACAACCATCGGATGCGTTCCATCATCGTCAAACATTACCACAATAGCTGACTTGTATAATTCTGCCAAAGCATCAACCTCAATTTGTGAAAGGTAATCGCTTCGTAAAACAATGTTTCTTGTCGCTGAATTACCGAACTCCTGAATGTTAGGGTTATTGATGTTTTGAATATCTGTGAATGTTGTGGCTTTGTAGTTTATGCCATCACTTTGAATCCGCTTACCCTTCGTTATATTTAAACTTTGTTCAGATAGCATTGTAAAGTTTTGGTATTCATCACCTCCGTATCTGTTAACCCAATACAATCTGTGGTTGCTTTGTTTCGGATTGCAATCCTGTCTTCTTACTGTTATTATTTCAGAATCAAATGTTACATCTTCTTCACTTGTATAACGTATTAGTATCTTCCAAGATGACGCAGCCGCAGGAATTGAAGCATCAAGTAAATTTAGATTCTGCCTTGCATATCCTATCGCAGTAGGTTCTCCAATTGCTACATCTGTTGCAGTTCCTGTAATTTCCGAACCATTTAATCTGTGGAATGTAGTGATGACATTTGTAGCAGTTAATATTGAATCTGTGCTATCGTAAAACCCCCTAAATTGATTTGGATAAGAAAGGTTTTCTGTGTCATTTGTAAGCAATGAAATATCCTGCTTTATCTTTGGTAGTTTGATTGGCTCAAAATTATACCAATAAAAATCTCTGTAATTGATTGCCACAGGTTGATTCTCATATCCGTTGTAAACGTAAAAAGATTTCTCCTGAGCAGATACATAACCTTGAAATGTTGGGGGAACAGGGTCACCTTCAGCAGGAGGAACAACAGTTGGTGAACTTGATTGACCAACCTCAATCTTTACTAAGTTAAACGAATTAGGCGATAATGCAAGGAAGTCAAAGTTTGATTCAAAGAACGTATCCTGCAACAATTTAAAAGGCTCTACAACTACTGCTTGACCAATTGGTGTAACATCTCTTACAACTTCTGTGTCTGCTATGCCATCTATTGAAACCCTAATTCTAAATGTCAGGTTTGCTCTTGCTGCTCCATCGTTTGAAATTATTACTGCAAAAGGATTGTAAAGTCCATAAATTCCAATGTCAGGATTGGTGTTTGTGTAAGTTGCTACTGTTGCCATTTAGGTTGATTTTTCTGTTACTATGAAACCTTGTTTTTTAAGTGTGTTCCCTATATCAAAAGCCATATCTATTGCCATTGCTTTTTCTAAAGATTGTTTGTTTTCTTTAAATGCTCTATCACTTGCCTTGCTCATAAAATTAGTTCTTATAATTCCATCCCTTGCAATTGCTCTTCCCATCATAAAAGCTGCTGCCTTTATATTCGCAGGAGTCTTTGCTACAAATTGAGAAACTTTTTGACCTGACTTATTTACAAATATTTTCTTCAAACGCATTTTGGAAGTTTTAATATATTCTTCCATTACCCCCTTTGCAAGGTTTTTCTTCTTGAATTTAAAAGGTGCTTTCTGTGACTTCATCCATCCGTTAACTCCTTTCTCTATAAAAATGCCATACATTTCTTTTGTAGTAAATTCTAAATTGAATCCTTTGTTGTTTTGTTTTAAGTCATAACCCAACCCTTTGCTTAAATCTCCTGTATTGTTAGTCTTTCTTTTTTTACCTGCAAAACCTGTCAAGTTCAAATTGCTCCTTGCTTGTTTTATAGAATCATTAGCATATTTCTGTAATGCCTTTTTTAGTTCTTCCATTAAATTAAGCAGGTTTTTTGAAGGTCAAAGTTTATGGTAAATTCTACTCCACCTAATCCGTCTTTATACCTTTTGTGAACTGTGGTTACTGCAATGCTATCAGGAAAATAATATCCGTATCTTTTAAGGTAGTCAACAAACATTGAAGCTATGCCAAAGCAGTCAGAAATTACTTCCTTTCTGCGTTCATCTTCATTTCCAATTGTGTTGATTAGGTCAAGCATTTCAAACTTCAAAGCAAAGGTGTCAACCTGTAAGTTAAAGGTCATTGTATCTGCTAAGGAATAAACCAAACGAACCCCTGTTTTATCAAGTCCTTTATCTGCGTATTTCTCAAAGTCTACATAATTGATTTCTGTGAAGTTGGTTTTAACAACTACCTTAATGTTTTCTATTATTTGTTTGATTGACGTCTGCATTCTTTTGGTTTATTTCATTAATTTTTGTTTGTTCAATCCAAGTGAACGCTCTCCAAATTGGCATTTGTTCAGCTTTCTCCATTTTAGTCGCATCATCATTTGCTAATAATTTTAGCAATCCATACAACTTTCTTCCATCACTTTCTTCTGCTCCTTGCTCCCCTTTATATAAAATTGGGTAATTATCTTGCAAAGTTACAATAATTTGATTAAAGAGTTTGGTACTCCATAACGAAAAAATGAATGGTGCATCGTAAAAGATAGGTTGCATTTCAAAATATTCTTTTTTGCTAAATGGTTTTGTCCAATCCTTTCTATAAATTAAAGCAGTTAAAGCATAAAGAAACTCATTGGTTTCATAGTTTACATCTATGTTTATTAACTCAATCAAAAATTTTAATGGAATATCAAGCAGGTCATCAGGAGCAAAGTAATTAGTTCGGTTGTAGGTTATCTTTGCAGGTGCTTCGCCTATGTCCTCATTTGAGATTAAGGTATAAAAGGTCAGCAATACTGATAAAGCATCTACATCGCTAAACTTTTCTTTTTTTATTTTTATGTGTTTAAAAAAAGTCGCTACCTGCTCCGTTTCGTTCTGAGTTCCAAGTTGCTGCATTAAAGCCTGTGGAATCTCCCTTGATGAACTTGGAATTTTCATTATCATATTTCGGTTGCTTTGGTGTTTTAAATACTATATTCTTTTCTATAATGCCTGTAAGGACATCTGCTGCATCATCGTGAGCATTCGCTCTAAAGTTCTTTTTAAAGCCTGTAAGATGCTTCCAAAACATCCCCCACCTATTATGCCAATCCTTTGGAAATAGAATGTGTCTTTGGACTTGTGCAGAGTTGGATACAATCCTTGCTTCTTTGTTCATTGACTGATGAAAGCTATTGATTGCAGCTTTGGTGTTCTTTTGTATGTTAATCGCAAAGTACCTTCCTCCGTTATTACTTTCAAAGTCTGCTTGTTTTGTTCCTGCATCATTCAGCATCTTTGGCAACATTACTTCTGTGGCTTCCATTGAATCCATCGTATAAAGAATGTCGGTTATGTAGATGTCATCGCCAACCCTATCGTAACAAACAGAACAAAGGTAATCAGCACCTGCATCAGCCGTATCAGTATAGTTTCCTTTCTTACTTACGTTCTCAGGTATGTGGTCATAGGTTCGCCATTCTCCTGAGTAAAGCAATCCTTCTTTACTTGTTGGGTTACCCTGATGCAAACATTCAAATTTGTTTGGGTCAATCCTGCGTTCCTCAGTTAGCTTTTCAATTGAATGTCTGTTTTCCCATAACGCTTCCCCAACTGCTCTTTCATCAATAGAAGTCTTTTCGCTTGTTTTAATGGCTTCAAAGTTTAGTTTAACCCATTCATTAGGATTATATGAATCTAAGTCATCTAAGGAAGTGATTACATTTACCTTTTCGTTCTCCTCAATTCTTCCAATTACATCTTCTTCGTGCCATCTTGTAAAGACAATTAGCTGCTGACTGTTATTGTGTAGCCTCGTCTTAACTACTGAAGTGTACCAATCCCAAGCTGATTCACGAATTACAGGAGAAGAACCTTCCTGATAATCCTTGTAAAGGTCATCCATAATGACACAATCCAAAGTGATGGAAGTTAATGCTCCGCCTCTACCAACTGCCTTGAGCATTCCTTTGTGGTTTACAATTTCAAACTCTTCTGAGTTCCTCAAGAATGAACTTGCAACTGTTACAACATTGCTTGAATTTAATTTTGTGTCAGGAAATAAAGCAGCGTATTCAGGGGTATCAATAATCCTTTGATTATCCCTATTGAATTTTCTTGCTATGGTTGCGTTGTAGGAAGTGACTGCAAGTCTTAAATTAGGATTCAAGCCAAACATAAAAGAAGGCAACCGCCTTGTGCTACCTTCTGATTTTCCGTGTTGCGGAGGCATTGATACCATCAGCTTCTTAATCTTGCCCTTTGCAAACCTATCTAAAATTTCGTAATAGACTTTATGATATGGTTGCCATTCAAAATCTGTTGTTGTGTAGCTTGTGTAATCCTTTAGGTTAGTTCGTGCTTTTCTCCTTGCAATTTCCTCCTCAATTATTACTTCTTCAAGGTTAGCCATCAGTTACTCTTTTTGCCTGCTTTAAACGTACCTCAAGTTCTTCGTCAGTTAGATTGGATAGGTCAAGATTCTTGTTAGTATTTTCTGTTTCCATCCTTTCAATGTATCCCCTTTTCTTGCCTTTCGTTTTTAGGTAGAAAATCGTTGATGTCGGAACATTGTCTTTTATCTGCTGATGCAATTGCGTTTCTGCAAAGTCTAAAGCTACGTTTTCAATATCCTTTACCTGCTTTGCAAAATCTTCGTCATCTTTTAACCATCCGTAGAAAGTAGTTCTACCAACTCCAACCTTTTTACAAGCAGTTGTGACGATTCCAAGCGATTGCTCCAACGCTTCAATGATTGCCTTTTTATGTTGTTCCGTTTTGTTCATCGCTAAGTTCTTTTTAAGATTTCATCAATCTGCTCCTGAGTCAACTTATCATCAGGTTTACCACCATAAGCGTTGTAAATAATAATTAAACTAAATACAAAACCTGTAAGAGCAATTAAAACAATTATTGCTGCAACTATTATTATGTTTAAAATCCACATTAGTTCCAATAAATAAAAGTGTATTCTGATTCTTCTTCTTTCAATTCTGTTGAGTTATGTGCAGTATCACTAAGCATCCTATTTCTTCTTCTTTGTCATTATAAAAGTAGATAGTGTTTTCAAGATATAAATCAAAAAGAACATCGTGGTCTACCATTATACAAATTTACAGAATTTTGTGTTTAGCGTCATAAGCAATCAAGTCACGAATGTACTTTGACAGGCTTCGGTAATCGTCATAAATTTCAATACTTCTTTGACGTGCTATTTTCTTCTCAGCCTCAGGCATCGTTAATACAACATTTGGTTGTGCTTTCTTTTCTTTTTCCATCGTACAAATATACTATTTTAAACTGTTTATCTTTGCTTTATATTGTTTTATCTTTTCTTTTATTTCAGGTATCAGCATTTTATTACTTGGTTGGTATCCTTCTAACCATTCTACCTTCTCAACCCCTATGCGATTAATCAACTCTTTTCGGTATTCAATTAAGTTGCCGTGCAGGTAAGTGTTGCAGGTTGCACATTGCCGCCAAACATTTAATTCCTCAAATCTAAGTTCAGGACAACTGCCAACTGACCGATAATGCCCTGCGTGAAATTGTTTGTTGTTATTCTTACCGCAAGATATACAAGGAAGGTCTTTATCTCTTAACCTTATATAAGTATTGAATACTGTCTGAAATATCTTCAGGTAATCCCTATGGGTCAATAGTGCTTCCTTTGCTTTCTTCTTTTCCTTGCGTTCCTGCTTCGCTTTCTTTTCTCGTTCTTTCTTTACAAGTTCCTTAACCCCTAAATTATGGCAAAGGTCTTTGTCACAATACTTCCAATTAAACCATTTCGGTTCAAACTTATCTTTGCAGTTCTTACATTTCATTCTTGAACCTGTCTAAATCTGCTCTAAAGCTATCAAGCCTTTCCATTTCTTTTTGGTAAAATTTTTCAAGGTAGTCAACCCCATCTTCTTTATCTTTTACAGTCACAACCACAGGACTTTCAAAGTACTTGAAATAGATTTCTTTTCTTGTTTTTAGCTTATCCAAGTAATGGATAAAGGTTTTAATATCGTCTTTCATTTTATGAATTTAGGTTTTAAATATACGTCAAGGTCTTTGTAAGATTCCAAAAAGAAACCTCTCCTGCCTTTTTTAAAGTTGTTCTGTACCCATTGCGAAGATGGACTTAGTGCAGGATAATTAAAATAATAGAAATCATCGCTGCTGCACATATCAAATAATGCCTGATGACTATCCCCCTTGCAGAAAATAACAAGTTCAGCAGTTTTGTAAATGCCATTGTTCTTACAGTATTGGTCTATCTTCTCAATTGAATCAGGTTTAAGTTGTGGCTTAAATCCAAACTTTAAACTCTTGTCATCCTTTCCGTGACTAATTACAAAGCAAATATTACCGATGAAATAGTGATTGATAAACTTCCTGTGATTCGTGACCTTTACATTGTCATATTTTAGTTCAAGAATCTGCTTCATAGTTTTGTTCACGAAGTATCCAAACGCTCCTGAATGGTTATCGTTGCAGATATTGTTTACCTCAACTCTGCTATAATGAGCAAGTAATGGTTCAATCAGCTTAATCTTAAATTCAACGGCAGTATCAAATGCTTCTTCGTTAGTCATATTCTGAGGAAGTTCGTGACCGCCTCTTGTGGTTTTGCCATCAAACCCATCCATCAAATCGCCATAATCATCTACAACTATGAAGTTAGATTGCCTTTCTTTTATAGTTGCCTCAGCTATTCTTGTGCAGTCTTTAAGAACCTCTTCTTTGTTCCATTTAACCGCATACATTGAATTGTCATATTTATTAGTTTCCATTCCAATATGAACGTCTGATATAACAAGCCTGTCAAAGTCTGATGCTTTGTCAATGATTGGCACAACTAACCTATCTAATCTTTTTATGTGCTTCTTTACGATTCCTTCAAAGTCAAAGTCTTTTACTTCTTCTTTCTCCTGCTTTGCAGCGTACTGTATCCATTGCTGACCTGTGGTCTTGGAAGTAGATATTTTTATTACTTCAAAATTATCAGGAATGTCTATTGCTTCGCTTTGCAGCTTTTCAACCGATGAAATTACGTTTCCGTTTTTGTCAATTTTGTTTTGAGTATTGACGAATTTTCGTGGATTTGGCTCTATTCTTTTTCTCAGGATATCTTTATAAACTTCTTCCTCTAAGTAATAACGAGATTGCAGTTCACTTGGTAACTTCTTATTTAATTTAAGACCTAATGCTAATGCTTCTGCATCATATAACCTTTTGCGAACTTTCATAATTGGATTTTTGCAAATATACTATTTAAACTTATACTCGTGTAGGTGTTCGCTTTTCTGATAGTATGCCATTAGTTCAATGTCGTTTGCTGAACCTTTTCTTGGTATCCTCCGACCTCCAACTTTTATTGTGCCTTCCAACTTTGTATAATCTGCGTAAATTAAGCCATCCAAACAATCCCAAAGTATTACTCCTTTTCTTCTTTTATCTGCCAAATTATGCAACTTTCTTATCGCTATTGGCAAAGGATAAGCCTCAGCAATTGTTTTATTCCTTCCCTTGACTTCAAGGTAACATACTAACTTTTCATCTTTGAAGATTTTAAAATCAATGTCGTGGTCACCTAACTTTTCAAATGTGTAGTCATAAATACAACAGAATAATAATACTGCCTTATGTTCTCTCTCTAAGGATTCTTTATTTTCAAATCTAATTGCCATATTAATAAAGTTGGTTGTAAACACAATCGTGTATAAATTCTGAATTTTCGTTTAACTCATCAAGCTGCTCTTCTGTCATTTCTTTTCCATCATATTCTGCCGAATAATTATAAGCGTCTACAAAATCAGGATAATCGTTGAAATCAATTCCGTCAACGTGAATGTTGGTTATTAGTTTATAATCCATAACTATCTTTTTATTCTTGTTATTAATTCATTAAAAAACAAAGGAAGTTGAATTTCTCCCAATGCATTTTCTTTATTATTCTTCCAAAACAATTCTTTCATTTCGTGAAGTAATTCTGTGCTGATGTTTTTCATCTTGTTCTTGTATTATTTTTATGTCTTATTGACCTTTCAAATATACATATATTATCTAATATATTGCATTAATGATTTTTTTCTGCATAAAACTTTTACGTTCTTATCATCAAATTCTGATACTGAACCTTTTACTCCTGTTTCCAAACGCTTTTGAACCTGCTTTAATTTGATTTCTTCAATGATTTCCTTCTTTATTTGCTGCTTTTCTTCCGCTGAAAGGTTGATTAATCCATTCGCTTCGGCATATAAAAACGCATCTGACCAATTAGCTATTATCGGAAATTTTCCTTCGTCTTTGTAAACCCTTTCAATAAACTTAAAAGCCTTTTCCATTTCTAATATTGGGTCTTGATTATTCTCAAGCTGATGTGTTGGTTCAATATATGCCTTTGGCTTTAAATTATCCTTCCTCAACCATTCTTTGTAGGAGTTTAGTATTAGTCCTACGAATGCCGTTGAAAAGTTGTTATATGGTTTTTCCTTATAATCCAATTTCTGAGCAGCATATAGTTCAAACGCTTTTGAGTATTGATCAATTTCTAAATTGCCGTAGTAGTTTTTTATGAAATCCACAAGCAGGTTCATTGTCAGGTCATCCATTGAACCATTAATTCCAACCTGAACTGCTGACTTTAGAATGTAAAGTGTTAGTTCTTTATCCTGTGATTCTTTTATCTTGCTCATTTTTTAAAATTGTTAAGTTGTTTAATTGTTTTGCTATTGTGTTTGCTTCCTCGTAATATTCACCAAATACCTTTTCAGCAGGTGTTGGTTTAGTACTTTTTTCTGAACTTTTTTTCTTTTTAACCCTTAGCCAATTTAAGAAATGTGTATTGAAGTCTTTTTTTGTCTTAATAGTTTCTCCTGTGGATTCCAAATGTAAAACAAATTCATCAAGTTTTGCAAGTAAATCTTCTTTGCTAAATGCTAACTGCTGACCATTTTTAAGAACTGCGTTGATCACTCGTTCATTTTTTTTATAATCATTAGCTAACTCAATTATTTGGCGGTGTCGGTTATCTTCTTCTTCTTCTTTCTCTTTCTCTTTCTCCTTTATATTCTCTTTTATATTCTCTTTCTTATTAGCTACAATCTTACTCTTAGCTAAACCTCCTAATTTACCCTTTTGAACTTTCTCTTCAACGTAACCCAATCTACTGATAACACTAGGGATAACAATGTAATCGCCCTCTTGGTAAACTAACTCAAAGTTGCATAAAACTTTAAAGATTCTTTCAACTTTTTGCTTGTTATGCCCCAAGATTCTGCGAAGATAACCTAAGTTCCACTCAAGTTTTGCTGAACTTTTTATGTAACACTCGTCAATAAAGAACCTAAACATATCTCTTTCTTCTGCGTTAAGCATAATTATTTTGTCATCACTCCGCCAATCTTTTGGGTAGAATGTATATCCTAATCGTTTAGTCATTTGTTATTAATTAAAAAACCCTCATAAATCCAACAGGGTCGAAGCTGCTTTCATTATAAGGGTCTATTAAAATTCCTTTAAGTTGCCTATGTTTCGACCGCAACTGTTCTACAAAGATAATAATTTAATCTATTCCATAACTTGATTTCCTAAAACAAAGTTTACAAATTTTAGTCTTTGTTGGTTTTGAATACTTATAGAACTCAGGCAAAGTTTTATTTTGATGACAGATGCTGCATTGCTTAAATGGCATCTTCTTACCTGCTTCTTCTTCATATTTATGAACGTGGTTTAATTCGTGAATGACCTCCTCAAATTTGTATTGCGGAAAGTATTCCTTTTCTACCTCCTCAATTAAGTATTGGTCATCATTCATCTTGCTCTGATATGTAACTATCATTTTAACGATTTTAAAAGTTCTTCTTTTTCTTTAAAACTCATTTTATTCAAAGAATTAAAAATCTCGGTATGCTGATCAATCTCCTTCGTAATCATCTCCATTCGTTCATCATCAACATTGGCAAAGATTCGGTTATTGTTTTTTTCAATTAAACCTTCATATCTCTTGGCTGCTCTCTTAACGTCTTGAAAGAAGTAGCCTCGCTCAATCATAATTGACAAGCAATCAGATAGAGCGTGACTAAGGATAACCGAGTTTATAACGTAGTTTAGTTCTTCCTTTCTTTCCATAACTTAAAAAGGTAATCCATCGTTATCACTACTTCCTAAATCTGCTGCTTCCAACTTTTCGCCTTGCGGTTGTCTTTCGCCTAAGGATTCAATTTTCCAAGCGTCAATGTTGTGGTAATACTTTCCGTTGTATTCCCTGCTTGATACGTTAAAAGCCACAGATACTTCCTGACCTTCTTCAAAGTTGTTAAGCATCTCACATTTATCTCCAAACGTTTGAAAGCATACTTCAGGATTATACTGCGCTCCTGTATCAATAACAAACGATTGTTTTTGCCAAGACTTTCCTGCCTTGCTCATTCCTGTTTCTACTGCCAATTTCTTGGTAATTCTTCCTTTGATTTCCATTTTTTAAAATGTATTAATTAAATTAAATTGTTTTCGTAATATTCTTTTGCTTCAATGATTAAATTCATCAAAGTTTCTAAATTGTCATAGCTTAATTCTATAAAATCAATTCCTTTTGTGTCAATCTCAACTCCGTCATCATTTTGAAAAGTGCATTTTAAAAGGTCACCACTTTGATCTAATATTTCAGCAGTTGCAACTTCGTCTGTAATTTTTAAAAAATCTTCCATCTGTTAAAATGCTTTAGTTAAAATTGTCAATTTACTATATGCTATTTTTTTTAAACGTTCAACTTCGTCTTTAGTGCTGACCTTCTCAAACAAATCAATCCAATTTAAAATTGAATCAATCTGTGAAGGTCTTTCAGCAAATTTTATACTATTGAAAATTCGGTAGTATTCGCCACTTAGTTTATACATTGCAAATCCGTTTTAAGTGAATCAATCAAAACCTGCTTTCTATTAATTGCGTGATTGTATTTAGCAATGTTTTTTTGATCAAGCAAATTGAAATGCTTTCTTAATACTGATTTTCTATTCTCTACCATATCGCAAAACCTTATAAGTTCGTTTGCTTTGTCAAGCATTAGTTCAGCTTTTAATCGTAGG
>Ga0224513_10000134_pt1 | contig 25073 bp, 22 predicted proteins | sample SF_May12_sed_USG_5_FD_169109 | JGI IMG/M metagenome (GOLD analysis project Ga0224513, IMG submission 169109) | Sediment microbial communities from San Francisco Bay, California, United States - SF_May12_sed_USGS_21 | ecosystem: Environmental > Aquatic > Marine > Sediment | place: USA... | reverse complement strand
CTGGTATCACTCACTGGGGCCCGGAAGCTTTTCCACCTTGCACCTTGATAATGGAACGTTTAATACCATCACACAATCCCCCATCTGAGGGGATTTCTCTTTTAATCAGGAATCATTCTTAGTTAGTGTCAGCGCCGTGCAGAGTTCAGGTGAATACCACCCGACGGCCATCGAGACTCCAGGACTGCGTCAAAAGCACCTTCAGGGCTTCAGGATAGGCAATGTGTTCCTGTTCGAGGATTCTGGCCGAGAGTTGATCTTCACTGTCGTCAAAATATACCGGCACACTCCGTTGAATCACGATCGGACCGTGGTCGAGTTCGAGATCCACCAGGTGGACCGTACACCCCGACACCTTGACGCCGTACTTCCATGCTTGCCGCTGCCCGTGCAGACCCGGGAATGCCGGCAGGAGGGCCGGGTGAATGTTGAGGATTCGGTACGGGTACGCTTCAACAAAGGCCGCAGACAGCAATCGCATGTAGCCGGCGAGACAGACCCAGTCCACACCAGCCTCTCGCAGCCGGCCGACGACCGCCCGATCATGGGCTTCTCGGTCGGCGAAGTCTCTGTGGGACAGGACGGTTGTTTCCAGGCCATGACCGGCTGCCCACTCGATGCCCGGAGCGCCAGCCCTGTTAGAGATAACCACGCCGACCTCAGCCGGCACCTCGCCAGCTTCGCACGCGGCGACGATGGATTTCATGTTCGAGCCGGTGCCGGAAATGAGGATGCCGAGGCGGGTCAGTGCCATGGGGAGATTGTAGTTGAAAACGCAAAAGCGTTTCCGAACGAGCGCGCCGCAACGAGCAGCGCCAGGTGCCACTTTTCGCATTGTTGGAGGTCAGTCGACCACGCGGCAACGGCGTTGAGGCCAACAATGCGAAGGGTGGCTCCTCATACTCGGTGGCGCTTCTGAGAACACTGCGCCCCGGGACACGCGGATTTTCCTCTTCGCTACGTGGCGCCTCGAAGGCGCCACTGCGCTCCGAGCCGTCCGCTGCAAATAACTGTGAGGGGCAAGCCCCTCAAACTCCCCTGTAGAGCAGCGGTCTGAAAATCCGCGTGTCCTGGTCGCAACCCGGCGGCAGGACAAAAGCAATTTGCGCCGAGGCCCTCGTGAGGGCCGCGGCGCAAATTGGTGGTGCCCAGGCGCGGAATCGAACCACGGACACGCGGATTTTCAGTCCGCTGCTCTACCGTCTGAGCTACCTGGGCACACCAGGTTCGAGCGTTATAGCGCAGGGTTGATTGACTGTCAATTCTGATCGACCGAGTTCGGGGTGCTCTGCATCACCTTCGCGGGGGCGCCGCGCGTGGCAGGTCCGCGCGAATGACATACAATGCCGGCCGTGGAAATCGTCAAATTCTTTTTGCAGACCGGCTGGGTGGCGAAGGTTGTTCTCGTCATCCTGATCATTTTCTCTCTCGCCTCGTGGTCGGTGATCCTCGGCAAGTGGCGAGAACTCGGTGCCGCGCGACGATCTTCCGATCGCTTCCTGAAGGTCTTTCGAGACGCGGCACGGCTCAACGAAGCAGCAGCTGCTGCCCCGAAGTATCGTTCTTCACCGCTTGCGGGGATGTTTCAGGCCGGCTATACCGAACTCGAGGCACAGATGCGCTCCATTCGGCGCAACACCGAGACCGGCGAAACGCTCAAGCTGAAGAGCCTCGACGGTATCAACCGCGCCCTCGAGCGAGCCATGGGGGCGGAGATCGAGAGCCTTCAGCGAGCCCTGCCGATGCTCGCCACCACCGCCAGCGCGACCCCCTTTATCGGCCTCTTCGGCACCGTTTGGGGAATCATGAATACGTTTCATGCGATTGGTGCCACCGGTTCGACCTCGATCGTAACCGTCGCACCGGGAATCGCGGAGGCCCTGGTGAACACGGCAGCCGGTCTTTTGGCCGCGATCCCCGCGGTGATTGCTTACAACCATCTCCTGGCAAAGGTCCGCATCATGCGACGCAGGATGGAGGATTTCCAACTCGAGTTCCTGAATCTGGTCGAGAGGAACTTCACATAATGAATTCGGAATTAGGAATTCGGAATTCGGAATGCCACCCACCCACCCCAATAACGGGAGGGAGGGCGGATAAATCCGAAATCCGAGATCCGAGATCCGAAATCGGGCATTTGGTTGGTGGCGATGGCAGGTAAGGTCACTGAAGACCTGGATCAAATGGCGGAGATCAACGTCACACCACTGGTCGACGTGATGCTTGTCCTCTTGATCATTTTCATCATCACTGCACCGATGCTGGTCCAGGGCCTCAAGGTCAACCTCCCAAAACAGGATGCGCCCGCTCTCAACACCGACAGTGACGAACCGGTCATCCTGACGCTGACTTCCGATCAGATCATTCTCCTCGGCGACGAACCCGTTCACATCAAATTGCTCCCGGATCAACTCGGTGCGATGCTTGCTGGCAGCCCGCGTCCTGTTTACCTCAAGGCGGACGAGAGCCTCCCATACGGTTTCGTGGTCCGCGTCTTGGCGGTCCTCGACCAGGTCGGGGTCGAGCAGGTCGGCATGGTCACCCACCCAGAAGGCACGTGAATCCATGGATCCGGTCACGAAGATCCTCCTCGACCGTGAGCGTGCCCGGCAGCGCCTCCTGCCATGGATAGTGCTCGCCGTCGTCATGCACGCCGGTGTTGCTGCCGCCACCTACCTGGTTGGTCGGCGGGCCGCATCACGGCCGGTCCAACTGCCGGTCGTATCGGTCAAGATCGTCAGGCCGCAGGCGCCAAACAGACGACCGCCGTCACGTGAACCTGAACGCCGAGCGACCGCGGTTCCCCAACCCACCAAGGCACCACCCACGGCAATCCCGGAACCCGAACCAGTTGCGACGGCACCACCAAAAGAGGTCGTGACAACGGCCAGCGCCGACGCCATGCGAGCCGCCGACTCCGTTGCCACGCCGGCTCCGACACCGCCACCGGTCGACACGGGGGGCGGGGGGGGGCGCGGCCTCTCGGTGGGAGAGAACACAGACGGCGGTGCTCCCGGGATTCCTGCCGACTTCCACTTCACCTACTACGTCGAACGAATGCTGGCCCTTATCGAATCCCGCTGGTACAAGCCGTCGGTGCCACCGGGCGCCCGTGCCAGAGTTCGTTTCGTAATCCTCAAGAGTGGTAAAGTCGAGGGGATTCGGCTCGAGGAGAGTTCCGGAATCTCGAGCTTCGACCGTGCCGCTCTCCGAGCCATGTACGCGGCCAACCCACTGCCGCCATTACCGCCCGCCTACGGAAAACCGAGCCTGACCATTCATCTGAGCTTTGCGGAGTAACACATGATCCGTCTTCGAAATGTCGCCTTCTGCCTTGTCCTTGCCGGGTCCTTCGCCGCCCCGGCACACGCACAGGATGAGCTCTATCTCGAGATCACTCAACCCGGCCTGCGCCGGGTGGCGGTTGCAGCGCCTCCCTTGATGGTATTGCCCGGAACTCCGGCGGAGGCTGCCCGCGGGTTTCAGGAAACTCTCGACAACGACCTCGCTGCGGCCGCGCCGATCGCTGTCGTGGATCCAAAGCTTTATCTTCTGGTGGAGGATGATCCCCGTCCCGAGGTCCTCAACCAGCGCTGGCGAGCGATCGGTTCCCAGTTCCTTCTCAGTGGCACCGTGGTGCGCGCAGGGGGACAGTTGGTGGTCGAAGCTCGCCTGATCGACCTCGTTTCCGGCGAGTTCGCCTTCGCCAAACGATACCGAGCAGGTATTACGGCTTCGCCGGTCGTGGCGCACACCCTGGCCAACGATATCGTCCAGGTCTTTACCGGGCGAGCCGGACCGTTTCTGTCACGGATTGGATTCATCTCGGACCGCGTCGGTGATTCCGAAATCTGGATCATGGACTGGGATGGCGACAACCCCAAGCAGCTGACCAAGCACGGCGCGATTGCTCTCGCGCCCACCTGGTCTCCGGACGGACAGCAGATGATCTTCACTTCATTTCTGCGAGGAACACCCGCGCTGTTCGTACTCACTCCCAACGAGGGCTACCTCCGACTGCTATGGGACAAGGGCGGCGTCAACTCATCGGCCACCTATTCTCCAGACGGGAAAAAGATCGCATTCGCGTCGAGCGTCAACGGCAACACCGACATCTACACGATGCCCGTCGAGGGCGGCACGCCGCAGCGGCTGACAACCGCGCGCGGCATCGACACCCAGCCCTCCTGGGCCCCGAACGGACGTCAGATTGCCTTCACCTCGACTCGTTCCGGCAGCCCACAGATCTATCTCATGGATGCAGACGGCTCCAATGTTCGCCGCTTGACCTTCGATGGTGGATTCCACGACGAAGCTACATGGGCCCACGACGGCACTCGTCTCGCTTGCACCACCAAGGTCGGCAACCGTTTTCAGATCGCGACAATCGATACAATTACCGGCGAGCAGACGGTGATTCCGGGCCCCGGCAACAACGAATCGCCGTGCTTCTCGCCAGACGGGTCCATGCTGGCCTTCGCCTCGGACCGCACCGGCTCAGCGCAGATCTTCATCACCGACGCCGATGGCGTGCCTCACCAGCTGACGTCGGAGGGTATGAACCACTCGCCAACCTGGACGACGGCGTCGAAGTAAGAAGGTAGACGACGCGCGATAGCATCAACGGCAATCAATACTGGATTTCGGATGCTCGATACTCGATACTCGATGCTCGATGCTCGATCCACCCGCCCGCCCGAGGTCGAACTTCGGGATCCAAAAATCGAGTATCGAGAAACGAGTATCTGGTGAGGTCAGTATCTGAACAGCGCTCGCACGATGAAGATCCACAGGGAGCAGAAAAATGAACGACCGCAAGTACCGACACCGCGGCTACCAGGACGACGATCGGGACCGCCAGCCTCAGCAGAAGCGCGAGCGCCCCAAGACCGATGGTGTTCGTCGATACGACAGCGCGCCTCGTGGTCGCGGTCTGGGTGCACCCACAAAAGTGTCCTTCAAATGTGCGCGTTGTGGACACGAGTTGGCCCAACCAAAGATCGCTATCGACACGAACTGCGCATCCTGCGGGAACGCCCTGCACTCGTGTTCGAACTGCAGTTTCTTCAATACCGGCGAGCGCTTCGAATGTCAGCAGCCGATCGCCAAGCGGGTGGAGAGCAAGGCGAAGGGCAACGAGTGTAAATTCTTCAAACCGAAAGCGGTCCGTGATCTCAAGGTCGAAACGCCCGAACGATCGTCCAACGATCCAAGGGCAGCCTTCGACGCGCTGTTTAAGAAGTAGACTCACCCATCAGGAGCGCTTCTCGCATCGATGTGCAAGGTGCCACTTGTCATGAAGAGCGCGTAGAGACGTCGACGACCCCCATTCAGAGCGCTCCTTGCAGCGACGAGTCAGGTGCCACCTGTCGCATTGTCATCGGTGCGCTCGGGACAGCAGGGCGACAATGACAATGCGACAAGTGGCACCAGTGTCGCCGAAGCGGCACAGCGCCTCTAATTGGCGCACCAGTGTCGTCGAAGCGGGTTCGCACGATCCGTTGCCTATTCCTTCGATCCGCCAGCCGTGATTGTCTCCAAACCGTGGGCGTTGGGGCCGGTCTCCTCGCGCCGGAGCATGATGGCGAAGAAGAGAGCGAGGAAGCCGAGGATCGAAAAGATCCACATGCCCGGGGCGTAGCCCATCGGGTTGGCAACACTGGCTCCGAAGACATCGTTGGAACGGCCGATGGTCCAGTTCATGCCGGCGACTCCGACCTGTTGGATCAGCGTCATCACCGCGTAGGCCGTGCCGAGCCGCCGCTCTTCGACGATGTAGGCGACCGATGGCCACATGACCGCGGGAATCAGCGAGAAGGCGACACCCATCATGATGATCGGAACCCACAACGGGGCGACGTGATAGGCCATCATGAGATAGACGGGCATCAGCAGGAACGCGCCGAAGGCCATGAACAGTGCCCGCTTGCCCACCTTGTCCACCAGCAAACCGAAGAGCGGGGTGGCGATCATCGCCGCCAACGGCAGCACGCTGTTGTACTGGCCGGCGGCCTCACGGGTGAGCTCCCACGACTCGATAAAGAACTTGATAGCGAACGAGCGGAAGGGGAAGATCGCCGAGTAGAAGGTCACACACAGCAGCACTACAAACCAGAAGGAGCGGCTGAAGCGGAAGAGGTCCGACAACACCAGCTTGTCGGTCTCGCCCGCCTCGCCGAGGCCGAAACGCCGTGCCGCGACCTTTTCGAGAACACCGTAAAGGAGAGCACTGACCAGCACCATGAGACCAATCACGGCCGCCACCACGAGTGGGCCCTGCCAGCCGCCATACGCAAATTTCGCCCAGGTCGGGGACCAATCGGCCGACACCGATCCGAGGCGGGCAATCGTCAAGTTGATGCCAAAGGCGAAACTGAGCTCCTTGCCCTTGAACCATTTCGCAAGCGCCGTAGTGATGGCGACGATCAGCGGCTCGGAACCGAGGCCGAGCAGAAACCGCGACACCAGCATCACCGTCAGATCGGACGAAACGGCGTTGAGAATCCCGGCGAAGGTACAGATCGCGGCAAAGAAGATGGTCGATTTGGCTGTCCCGAAGCGATCGATCATCACCCCTCCGAGGAGGAGCACGATCACCGCCGCGATACTGTAGACCGAGTACAACGAGCCAATGTTGGCGTCGGAAAAGCCGAGATCGGACTTGAGAATATCGGCGATGGGGGCAATGGAGTCGTAGACGTAGTAATTGGCAAACATCGCCAGGCTGATCACGACCAGCACCACCCAGCGGTACATCGACGAGGGCTGCGGTGCGATCGGTTCAGCGGCGGCCTGTTGATCTGTCATGAACAACTCCTTTTACGCAACGTTGACAAGGTATTGTAGCGGCATCGGAAGATTACATAGCCACCTGGTGTTATAATGACTCGAATCATCCGTGGCGCCATGGCGACCGCGGTCGCCGGAGGGCCCCCGGACATTGCTGACCCGAAGAAAATTCCTTAAGAGTGCCAGTTTGACTGCAGCCGGAACGTTCGGCTTTGCCGGCTACGGCTTTTCCAACGCCCTCGACCTTCCCGGAGTGAGGCAGAGGCGGCTTGATCTGCCCAGTCTCCCGACGGAGTGGGAAGGGCTCAGGATCCTCCAGATTTCTGATGTTCACGCCGGACCGTACATGGACGCAGACCGAATGAAGCGGATGCGCGACATGGCGGGCCGTCTCGACCCAGACGTCATTGTATTCACCGGAGATCAGATGGATCGCCGCGATTCTGACGCCGACATCTTCGCGCAGGGATTCTCCGGGATTTCGGCACCAATGGGTGTATGGGGCATTCTCGGCAACCACGATCACTTCATCGACCCGAGGCGTTCGGAATGGGCGCTTGAGGCAGCCGGAATTCAGCCACTGGTCAACAGCGCTGTGACATTCGAGCGTTCAGGCGCTTCTCTGGCCCTGATCGGCATCGAGGACCTGCAGGCGCGGGACGGACGGGAACCCGACTTCTCGGTTCTCGAAAAGTACCCGACATCATTCCGGATCTGCCTCTGCCACCAGCCACAGGGGTGGCACCAGGCGGCAGCGGCCGGCGCCCACCTCACGCTCTCCGGCCACACCCACGGCGGGCAGATCGCGCTCACCGGTCGCAACCTCAATGTCGCCCGCTTCAGCACCCGCTATATCGCAGGTCCGTACCGCCGCGAAGAGGCATTCCTTTACGTGTCGCGAGGGGTCGGTGTCGGAGCGGTGCCGGTGCGAGTCGGTGCGCCACCCGAGATAGATCTGCTGACCCTGCACAGCACCGCAGCCAGCGACAGCGTCGCAGCGTAGCAACCCCACATTTAGAGCGCTTCTCACGGTGGCGAGTCAGGTGCCACCTGTCCAAGAGCGCGAACCATCTTCGACGACACCCAATTAGGAGCGCTTCTCGCTTCGACGAGTCAGGTGCCACTTGTCGCATTGTCTGCAGCGCGCTCGGGGTAGCAGGGCGACGATGACAATGCGACAGGTGGCACCGGTGTCGTCGCCTCAGCGGCAAAGCGCTTCCAATGGGCGGCTACAGTGTCGTCGACGCCTTCTCGCGCTTCTCATTGAGGGTCGTCACATCGGGAGACGTCGACGCCTCGTCGCGCTTCTCATTGGGGGTAACTACATCGGGTACAGACCGCTGTCGCGGGTTGGGGGCGCACCGGAGAAGCCGCCGCCGCCTTCGTCGCCCATTTCCTCCTCGAGGGCGTCGCCCAGCTCCTCTTCGACCTTCTCGGGATCTTCGCCGGCCTCCAGACGACGGATCATCTCTTCCATCGCTGGCGTCACCGGCTCGCCGGCGATCTCGGTCATCTTGCGGACCGCCGCGGCCATCGCCCTGGGATCATTCTCATCCATGCCTTCGAGTTCCGAGGCAAAGCGCATCATCTCTTGTTCCATCCGGGGATCGTCAAGACCGGCACCCGGGTCGTCGCCCTGGCCCGCCGATGCCTTAGGCGCCGTCGCCACACCAAAGCTCGACGGCACCCGCCGAAGGTCGGCATTGCTGCACTTGGGACATTTGGGGATCTTCTCCGTCGCGACTTTGAAGGAATGAAAGCTGAAGATCTTGTTACAGGACGCACAGAGAAATTCATAAACAGGCATCACCCACCCCCATCACTGCCGCCACCTCTCCACGAGGGGACCTGGTATCCATCGAGACCGGCCTCCACCAGAAACCTGGGGTCGACTCGCAGAGCGAGCTCGACCGTCCCATCGTCGAATCGCCGCGCAAGCTGGTGTGGCATGGAGACTGCTCTTCGCACCAACTCTGCTTCCTCGAGCGGCACCCGAAGAATCGCGACCCCGGGAGCCGTCAGCAATGTACCGCGAATCACCGCACGAAGCTGTCCCATCCCGTCGCCGGTGAGGGCCGACACCGCGACCGAGCCGAATAATCTACTGCCGGCGCCGTTCGCTGCGGGGCCGAGAAGGTCGATCTTGTTTCGAACAACCAGGGTGCGATCCCGATCCACCTCGAGACCGTCGAGCACCTCCTGACCAACCCGGAGGTGTTCCTCCCACGTCGGGTGGGTCGCATCGACGACGTGGAGCACGAGATCAGCATTGGTGGCCTCCTCGAGGGTCGAGCGAAAAGGCGCTACAAGGTCGTGGGGCAACTTTCGAATAAAGCCCACCGTGTCGGTGAGGACTGCAGTCACCTCCTCACCCAACGCCACCCTCCGCGCACGCGGGTCGAGAGTGGCAAAGAGCCTGTCCTCCACCACGACCTCGGCTCGTGTCAGGCGGCGGAAAAGCAAGGACTTTCCGGCATTGGTATAGCCGACAATGGCCACCGCCGGGAGGTCGTCTCGGCGCTCGCGACGAAGCCGCCGATCCCGTTCGATGACCGCCAACTTGCCGCGGAGCTGGGCCATGCGGCGGTTGATCAACCGGCGATCGATCTCGAGCTGGGTTTCGCCGACGCCGCGGGTACCGATGCCGCCGGCCTGTCGAGAAAGGTGTCGCCAACGCCGGGTGAGCCGCGGCAGCAGGTAGCTGAGCTGTGCCAGCTCGACCTGCGTCTGAGCTTCTCGGCTGCGCGCACGTAGGGCGAAAATGTCGAGGATTACTGCCGCCCGATCGAGCACCTTGACGTCGTCCGGCATTTCACTTTCGATGTTGCGCACCTGCGAGGCCGTGAGGTCCTCGTCGAAGACCAGCGACATGACGTCTTCGTCGGTACATCGGACGGCGATGCGCTGCAAAAAGCCCCTTCCGACCAGGGTGGCGGCCGCCGGTTGAGCCCTCTCCTGAACCTCCCGGCCGACAACTTCGCCTCCCGCCGTTTCTACCAGCCGCTCGAGCTCGTCCAGGTGCTCCTCCACCACCGGACGCGGCAGGCCGGGAACCGCCAGGCCGATCAGCAGGGTGCGCTCTCGTCGATCGGTATTGGGTTCGTACATCGAGGTCGGACTCATCCGCTACGATTCACCTTGGTGGAGATTCAGGAGCACCTTTTCGCTCGCCGCCAACGTCTCTTCAACATCCTTCCCGCCATGGGTGCTGGAGATGAAGCCGGCTCGCCCGGGCTCCCGCGGTAGGAGGATGCCCTCCGTGCGCAACAGAGCTGCAAAACGACGGTAGCCATCGCAGTCGGACGCCCTCAGCCCCATCCGGTCCACGACCGGCTTGTCGGTGAGATAGAGGGCGAAGATCGAACCGACCCTGTTGATTGTCAACGGCCATTCGAAGCGATCGGCAAGCTCGAGGAGACCATCCACGAGCTGATCGGTCCGCTTTTCGAGATGCTCATAGACGGTGTCGTTCTTGAGAATCGAGAGAATAGCTTCAGCTGCGCCGAGGGCCACCGGATGCGGGGTCGGCAACGGATCGAATTCTTCGAGCGGCGGTTGTTCGTCGCGGAACGAGACCGCTCCGATGGAGAAACCTCCGCCCAGAGCGGCACCATAGACTGCCGCATCGGGGGTGATTCCGGCGAGCGCGCAAGCGCCACCACGATGAACACGAAAACCCGACACGCGCTCGTCCATAACCAATAAGACGCCGTTGTCACGGCAGGCCTCGGCAATTTCGTCGAGCACTCCGTCTGGAGGTGGCACGACACCGAAGCCGCTCATCAAAGGATCGACGATGAGTGCTGCGAGCTTGGTGCCGCCACTGGTGAGGGCAGCGAGGATCCTTGGCACATCCCAGCCCCTGACCGCGCGGATAGGGTTTTCCCATTCAGTGGCGAGCTCAGGCGGCGCGCCAACCCGCAGCGGCGCACCGCCGTCGAGGACTAGAAACCGTTTTTTACCAGTAGTTTGACGAGCCCACTGGATGACGTGACGGAAGGCATCATCCTGGCTTCGGCAGAACCACCAACTCTCGGCCCACGGCAGGAATCGGCTCAAGGTTCCAGCGAGACCAACTTCCTGCGGAACGTGAAACCCTTCCGGAACACCCCCGGCAAGGACCTTTCGGACCGCATCGAGGACAAACTGGTTGGCGTAACCGACGATAGCGGAACCGCCAGCTCCGATGTAGTCGATGTAGCCGACATTGTCGACATCAAAAACTCTCGACCCCTCGGCCTTTTGGGCAACCAACACACGATCCGTGCCTTCCGGAAGGACCGGCACCGAAACCGCATTATCAATCAATTCATCTTGACGTCGACCCATCGCGGTCAGTAATCCTTTTCATCCTGGTCGCCGTCTCCCCAGAAAAAGAACCCTCGACACCGGACGCTACAGAATGTCCGACCAAAATCCAACTTCGAACAGTATTCGCAGTACTGCTGCGAACAGATGAAGCAGGTCTCCAACTGGCTCTCAGGCACCCGGAGGCCACACAGCGGACATTTCACCAATTCTTCTTCAGTTGATTCGATCTCCATCGTTTTGAGTATATCTCCAACCCGGCGGTGTCGGAACTCTTCTGAGTTTCGACACCGTTCATAGCTATTCGCTATTTGCTTGGCATCTGTTTGCCGGCTCGGGAGAAACGGCTGTGCCAATGGAGAGGCCAGTCGTCACCTCTTTGGACGCTCTCATTCCATCACCCTGAGATGAGCTGAGAGCTCATAGCAAATTGCTAACAGCTTGCTACTACAGACGGTAGACTCCGCCGAAGACTGGCGCTATAGTACTCGGCTGGGCGGTGTAGCTCAGGGGTAGAGCAGGGGTCTCATAAGCCCTGTGTCGGTGGTTCAAGTCCACCCACCGCCACCAATTCCGGGCGGGACTCTTTGGGAGAATCCCGGCCGGAATTGGGTAAGATGACGCATGTCCCTCGCGAAATTTACGGAACACTTCCTGGCCACCTTCCCTGAGCTGCTCGGGCAGCGGGTCCTGGCCTCCCTCTCTGGCGGTCCAGACTCGGTCGCTCTCCTTCATCTGTTGCGGCGGGATGATCTCGCACTCAACCTCGAGGCTGCCCATGTCCACCACGGTGTCCGCGGTGAGGAAGCGAACCGAGACGCGTCGTTCTGCGAGGCCCTCTGTGCCGAACTCGGAGTTCCCTTCCACCTCCTGCGAATCGATGGGCGGGCACCTCACACCTCTGGACGCGAAGGGACCTGGCGTCGCCTCCGTTATCGCGCTCTACTCGGCCTCAAGCAGGCTCGTGACTTCAATGCCGTCGCCACCGGCCACCATCGCGACGACATCGCGGAGGGGGTGCTGGTTCAGCTTTTGCGCGGCGGCGGCCCCCGCGCCCTTTCCGGGATAGAGGCGGCGACCAAAGATGGCATCATTCGACCACTTTTGCCATGGTCTCGCGAAGAGATACGCTCGTGGCTCGACGATCGTTGTATCGCGTGGCGGCAGGACAGCTCGAATTCCGACCTCGAGCTCCTGCGCAACCGGGTACGACTGGACCTGATGCCGGGGCTTGAATCGGTGAGCCCCTCGATCCGAAAGCACCTCGTTCATCTGGCGCGCACCCTGGCTGCAGACGAAGAGTTCATTGCCGGCGAGCTCGGCAGGAGAGCGCGATGGATTGATCCCTGGGATCCGCAGGGCGGCATTCCCGTAGTCTCGGTTCACGCAATGCCACCTCCGCTCAGAACGCGGTGGCTGCATGCCCAGACATCCCGTATCGGACTCGAGAGAGTCACCCGCCGTCAGTCAGCACTGTTTGGCGAAATGATCGAAGACGGTCACCCGAGGGCGGTCACCCTCGGCGGTCGCTGGCGGCTCCGCCTCGCGCGCGGACATCTGTGGCTGGAATCGCCAACCGTTATCGACGGCTTTGATAACCCGATAACGGCGGGCGAAACCCTGCAACTCCCGATTCCGGGATGGCAGGTCAGGATGGGAAGCACTGCAACTCCTCCGGCAAAGGTGCGATGGTCTTGGACCTCACCTTCGAACGCTCGGCTACGGGTGCGCAACGTCAATTTGAACGACCGGATCGGTATCGACAGCTCGGGGCCGCGAGCGGCCAAAATTCTCGCCCGCAAACTGCCGCGCCACCTGCGATCGATTTGGCCCGTATTCTGCGAAGATGATAGAATTTATTGGATTCCAGGCGTGTGGCAGGACCAGGCTGTCGAGGACCGGGAAGGCCATGTAGTGGAGGTGATGCACTGTGAGCAATCTGCGGGTCATATATAGCGCCGATCGTATTGGCGAGCGTCTCAAGGAGATCGCTGGCGAGATCGCCAGCGACTACTCCGACCGAGAGCTCGTCCTGGTAGGAATGCTCAAAGGCGCCTCCTTTTTTCTCGCCGATCTCGTACGACTCATTCCACGCCAGGTGGACTACGAGTTCGTCTCCGTTTCTTCGTCGATTGGAGACCACGGCGAGGTCGTGAGCCTGACCTTCGCGACTCAGGTGGATGTCTCGGACCGTCATGTGCTGGTCCTGAAAGACGTGTTTCATTCAGGAGTTACCGAGAATTACCTCATCACCCATCTCAGCCAGCAGAACCCGGCCTCCATCGAGGTTGCAGCGCTCGTGGACAAGCCGCAGTTGCGAAGCGTCAACCTCAGCGCGCGTTACGCCGTGTTTGACGATGCGCCCGACGGTTTCCTGGTTGGCTACGGTCTCGGACCGGGGCACGGAGAGCACACCAATCAACCAGATCTTTGTATCAGCGACGAGGGCTGAGGTTAGACCTGCAGGTCGCTACAGGGAACAATACCGGCGGGAGAAAACGTTCTCCCAAGGGCACCGCCCCCAGGGGCGGGCGCCGGAAGGTACTTTAGAGTGAATCAGACTGTTCGAACCGTATTGATGTGGGTCGTAATCCTGGTCGGGGTCTTGCTCATTTTGCAGGTCCTCCGGGGTTACGACACGACCAGCCGAGAGATCTCGTTTTCTGAGCTGCTTGATCGTGTTGCCGACGGACAGATCGAGAGGGTTCTGATCAAGGGCGACGAGATCTTCATCCGATCCACCGAGGCCCTGGATGAAAGCGCGACCAGCCCGCGCTACGACCTCTACACCTACAACCCGGGTTACGACGATTTGATCGGAGATCTGCGGTCAAAAAAAGTCGAGATCAAGGTCGAAAAGCCGTCTGATGGGCGCATGCTTACCACTCTTCTGGGATGGGCGCCGCTGCTGATCTTGGTGGCTCTGTGGTTTGTGTTCTTCAGGCAGATGCAGGCCGGTGGCACCAAGGCCATGTCCTTCGGCAAATCTAAGGCCCGTCTCCTCACACCCGACCAGAAGAAAGTGACCTTCGCCGACGTCGCCGGGGTCAACGAGGCCAAGGAGGAACTCGAAGAGATCATCGAGTTCCTCAAGGATCCGAAGAAGTTCCAGCGCCTCGGCGGGAAAATCCCCAAGGGCGTTCTGCTGATGGGCGCGCCCGGGACGGGCAAAACCCTGCTTGCCAAGGCGGTCGCCGGCGAGGCCGGGGCACCATTCTTTTCCATCTCGGGCTCCGACTTCGTCGAGATGTTTGTCGGTGTAGGTGCTTCTCGGGTCCGCGATCTTTTCGAGCAGGGCAAAAAAAACGCACCGTGCATCATCTTTATCGACGAGATCGACGCCGTAGGCCGCCACCGAGGCGCGGGTCTCGGGGGCGGGCATGACGAGCGCGAACAAACGCTCAACCAGCTTCTGGTTGAGATGGACGGTTTTGAATCCAACGAGGGCGTGATCCTGATCTCTGCCACCAACCGACCCGACGTCCTCGACCCGGCGCTGCTCCGGCCTGGACGATTCGACCGACGGGTCGTCGTGAACCCGCCGGACGTCAAAGGCCGTGAGGGGATCCTCAAGGTCCACACCACCGAAATACCCCTTGCGTCGGATGTCGACATGGCGGTCATCGCCCGCTCCACTCCGGGTTTTTCGGGCGCCGATATTGCCAACCTTGTCAACGAGGCCGCTCTCAGGGCCGCCCGAGTCAACAAGATGAAGGTCGACATGGAGGATTTCGAGTTCGCCAAGGACAAGGTCATGATGGGTACGGAGCGCCGGTCGTTGGTGATGTCGGAGGAGGAGAAGCGGCTCACCGCCTACCACGAAGCGGGACACGCGCTGGTTGCGGTGTTGGTGCCGGAGGCCGACCCTCTGCACAAGGTCACCATCATCCCCCGCGGCATGGCCCTCGGCCTCACTCAGCAACTGCCTCTGGGAGATCGTTACACCTACCCCCGCACGTATCTCGAGGCCAACCTCCTGGTTCTGATGGGTGGTCGGCTGGCCGAGGAGTCCGTTTTCGGATCAAACAGCATGACAACCGGCGCCGGTAACGACCTCGAGCGTGCCACCGAGTTGGCGCGCAAAATGGTCTGTGAGTGGGGCATGAGCAAGGCCATGGGTCCGCTCACCTTTGGCAAGCGCGAGGAATCGATTTTTCTCGGCAAGGAGTTCGCCCGGCACCAGGACTACTCGGAGGCGACAGCGGTCCAGATCGACCAAGAGATCCGGCGATTCATCGACGCCGCCTACAAAGGTGCCAGCAAGCTCATCGAGGCACACGGTGAAGTCCTCGAGGCGATCGCCGCGGCTCTCCTCGAACACGAGGTTCTGGACGGCGAGGAGATCTATGACATTCTCGGCGAGTACTCGGACGTCGATGTCGAGGAGATCAAAAGACAGAAAGGTCGGGCTGAGCAGGAGGTGACGGAATCGGTGTGAAAGAGAATTAGGAATTCGGAATGAGGAATTGAAGATCGGGGAGTAGGAATCGAGTTGACCCAGCACGCATCGACCCGGGCACCACATCGCGAAGCTGACGCTTCCAAGGGCCTTTCGCGCATCGACCGGTTGTGGCCGCGATCGCAACCGCTTGTTATGGGCATCCTCAATTGCACTCCAGACTCGTTTGCCGACGGCGGCCGCTGCTTCGATTTTGACGACGCCCTCCGACACGCCGACACGCTCATCGAGGGCGGCGCGGACATCATCGACGTCGGCGGCGAGTCGACTCGGCCGGGCGCTGATTCAGTTGACTTCGCCGAAGAGATGCGGCGGGTTATGCCGGTCATCACCGAGATCCGCCGACGTTGGCCCGAGATCGTGCTGTCGGTCGACACATCAAAAGTGGCAGTGGCGGAGGCCGCGCTCGCCGCCGGAGCCGATTTGGTCAACGACGTCACCGCGGCTTCTGCAGACGGCATGCTGGAGCTGGTTGCGCGGTCCGGCGCCGGCATCGTCTTCATGCACATGCGAGGCGAACCGCGGACCATGCAGTCGGACACCACGTATGACAACGTCGTCGCGGAGGTCCATGAGCTGCTCCGAAACCGTGCGGCGGCCGCGCTCGCCGCCGGGATTCTGGCCCACCGGGTGTGGCTCGATCCGGGCATCGGTTTCGGCAAGGATGACGATGGCAACCTGGCGTTGCTCGCCGCGCTTCCCGATCTCGCAGCCGGCGGGCACCCGGTACTGATCGGCCCGTCCAACAAGAGCTTCATCGGCCGCCTCACCGGTGCCGAGGTTGACGATCGCCTCCCCGGTACCCTGGCGGCCCTCTTACCGGCAGTCGGCATCGACCGCGCAGTGGTCCGGGTCCACGATGCGTCTGCAGCGGTTCAGTTCCTCGAGATTGCCTCTCGCCTCCGCGAGGCTTCGGTATGAGCTGGCTGCTCGGCATTCTGCGGGGAATCACGGACCTCCAAGTCTCGATTGCCGATGTCGCTGACATCTTTACTGTCGCGATCCTCATCTACGCGCTTCTGGTCCTGCTCCGCGGAACGCGGGCGATGCAGATGCTGTGGGGCATCGTCAGTATTCTCGGCCTCTACCTCGCGGCCATGTCGTTCAAGTTGATCACGCTCTCGACCATTCTCTCGAAGCTCCTGGTATTCCTTCCAATCGCGATCATCGTCCTGTATCAGCAGGAGATCCGCCGCATGCTGACCGCACTCGGCTCGACCGCTGGATTCCGATGGGGCAGGCGGCCGGGAGAGGGCCCAGTCGTGCTCAACGAACTGGCCCTCGCCGTTCAGGCATTGGCCTCGCGGCGAATCGGCGCCTTGATCGCAATCGAAAGGCGGGACTCGCTCGCGGCCTGGATCGACACCGGGATCCCGCTCGAGGCACGATTCTCATACGACCTCATGCTCAACATCTTTATTCCCGGCACCCCGCTGCACGACGGAGCAGTGATCATCCGCGGTGAGCAGATCGTCGCAGCTTCATGCTTTCTTCCCCTCACCACAAGCCACGAGCTCTCGTCCGAACTCGGCACCCGACACCGGGCGGCCATTGGCCTCACCGAGGAATCGGACGCCCTCGTGATCGTGGTTTCAGAGGAAACCGGAACGATCTCTCTGGCGGTCGAGGAGCAGCTCCTGCGGCCACTCGACGAGACCACCTTACGAAATGCTCTCGCCGAACACCTGCTCCAGACCCGAGCCCCGGAGGAGGCGAAGGCGTGAACCTCAAACCGCGGTATCCCATGCAGTTTCTCGTCGCGCTGATCGCCGCGTTTCTGCTGTGGTATGCCCTGGCCGCACAACGGAGCGAGAACATCTCGGTTCGCGGAGTCCAAGCGCGCCTGACGCTCGTCAATATGAACAGGGACCTGGTTCTGATGTCGAGCGTACCCGACACTGTCTCCCTGCAACTTCGAGGACCCCTCACGCGTGCTCTCAGCTCGACGGCCCCTCCTGAGGTTCTGCTCGATCTCTCAGACGCGCGACCCGGCCTCAACTCCTATCCGATCAACGCAAGCGACATCCCGTTGCCGGCAGAAGTCGAAGTGGTCAGCGTCGATCCTCCTGCCATAACCCTCGAGCTCGAGCGTCAGGAGACCCGGATAGTGCCTGTACGACCGACGGTCAGCGGTGCCCCGGCTCCCGGATTCGTTATCGGTGAAGTGCGCATTACGCCAGCCCAATTCACGATACAGGGTCCAGAAAGCCTGCTCATGGCCCTCGAGTATGTGGAAACCGGCCTCATCTCGATCGAAGACGCTGCCGGGCCGGTGGAAGCCATGGTCGAGCCGCTGCTGCCTCACCCGCTGCTTCGAGCAATTGGCCTGGGTCCGATCCAGGTGGTCGTGGAAATCGCGCCGGAAACCGCCTCCGAGGTCGAGAACGCCGAAAGCAATTAGTTTATAGCTATTAGCTGATAAAATTGAAATAGTGGCATCGTGCCGATTCTTGATTGGAATCCTGAGGATTCATCGATCAATCGATGTGATCAGAATAAGAGCAGAGAATTGACCGCCAGGAGAAAATAGCTAAAGGCTTTTTGGCGGAGGACTTGGATAGAACAGGAACGTGGAAACTCTCTTTGGAACCGACGGCATTCGAGGCCGCGCCTACGATGCGCCGCTAGATGAGGACACTGTCCGCCGTCTCGGCGTTGCGCTCGCCAATGACCTGGCCCTCCAATGTCCGGAACCGCAGATCCTGCTTGCGGGTGACACTCGGGCATCAACCACCGATCTTGCACGGTGGCTGGCGTCGAGTTTTCAGGCAACCGGCGGCACCGTACGATGGGCGGGCGTGCTGCCGACACCCGCGATTTCCCAACTTCTCAGGCAGGATGAGTGTGCTGCCGGAGTCGTCATCTCGGCATCTCACAATCCTGCCGAGGACAATGGCATCAAGATCCTCGGACCCGGCGGCGAAAAGCTGGCGGACGAGATCGAGCGCCACATCGAGGGTCAAATCGCAGAAGTCACGCCGTTGGAGGGGCCTGGTTTACCGGCAGTCGACAGCTCTTTCGGCGATCAATACCTCGACCTCCTGGTTGCGAGCCATGCCACCGAGCGACCTCTCGCCGGCCTCCACATCGTGGTGGACGCGGCAAACGGAGCCGGATCGGCCTTTGCCCGACCGCTGCTCGATCGTCTCGGTGCTCGTGTCTCGACGATTGCGTCAGAGCCCGACGGCTACAACATCAACGCCGGCTGCGGCGCCACTGCTCCTCAGCGACTCGCGGAAACGGTCCTCGAACGCGGTGCGGATGGAGGCCTGGCCCTCGACGGGGACGCCGATCGGGCGTTGTTGGTGGACGAGGCAGGCACGGTGCTCGACGGCGATGACATTCTGCTCGCCTGGGCCCGCAAGCTGCAGAATGACGGAGGCCTCCCCGGAGCCCGGGTGGTCGCTACTGTAATGAGCAACTTTGGCCTCGAACAGGCCCTCCTCAATGATGGGATGGGGGTGATTCGATGCTCTGTCGGAGACCGTGAGGTCTGGATGACGATGAAGGAGCACGGAGCGGCCCTTGGTGGCGAGCAATCAGGGCACATCATTTGCTCCCACTTCGGAGTGTCGGGCGACGGGCTCCTCACCGGCGCCCATTTGCTCGCAATCGCAGCCGACCGGGGCGTTCCGATATCCGATCTGTCCGACATCATCCGTCTTCCCCAGATTTTGCTCAATGTTCCCGTATCCCGCAAACTCCCTTTCGAAGAGCTACCCGGGGTGTCCACCGAGCTGGCCGAAGCCAACCGGCGCCTCAACCGGCGAGGGCGAGTCCTGCTACGGTACTCAGGCACCGAACGGCTGGCGAGGGTCATGATCGAAGGCGAGGATGCCGACGAGATCCAAACCCTCGCCGAGAGCATTGCCGAGGCGATCCGGTCCGAGCTGGGCTGACCTGAACTCCCACACATCAGTTTTGAGTTCTTAGTTTTGAGTTTTGAGTTATCCCACGAACACCCCCGTATCCAGGAGAGGTGACGGTAACTCAAAACTCAACTCTTCCCACGCGCGACTCTCATAATCGTCTGGGCGACCCGGTCGGGTTCTTCGAGCGGAAGGAGATGGCCGCAGTTTTCGAAGAATTCAATTCGGGCGCCGCGAATTCGCTCGGCCGCCTCCTGGGCGAAGGCGCGGAAGCCGGGCGTTTCGCGGTCACCCGCCAAGACCATCGTTTCCGCGTCGATTTCAGACAGACGTTCCGGCACCGTCCACTCGCGTTCCACCCGGTCCCTTTGCGTCGCCAGGTACTCGGCTCCCGGAAAGTCGCGGTTGATGGCCATTGCGGCCTCTCGAATGCCTGGTTTCGAAAACGAGAACTCAAAGAGAGGGTTGGACGCCCACGGGCCGAGCATTGCCGCCTCGATTCCCTCACTCCTCGTGACGCGGGCCACCTCTCTGAGATTGTCCATAAAGGCAGCTTCGAAGGGCCGATCCGGCATCACTGGAGACATCAAGACGAGGCCTCTGAGGCGACTGGGCAAGGTCAAGGCCATCTCGAGGGCTACCCCACCTCCGATCGAGTAACCGACCACCGTAGCCGAGTCAATTCCTGCGTCGTCGAGAACCGCGGCCATATCGGAGGCATGATGGCTCACGTGGTACCCGAAGTCGGGTCTGGTGCTGAGTCCGTGTCCGCGAAGGTCCGGTCTCAGAACCCTCAGATTCGCGGCATGCAGAGCCGGCATCACCGGATCCCAGATACGCCGGTCCATCGTGTGACCGTGGATCAACAGAACCGGCTCGCCTGATCCCTCATCCTCGTAGAAGAGCGTTACATCGCCATTGGTGGCTTCAGTCATCATTCCTCCTAGGTTCCAATTGTAGGCCGTCCCCATGTGCTGCGAGGAAGGTGCCACCCTTCACATTGTTTGATGAACCGCTCTCGAGTCAGAATCGCTTCTCCGGCAAACAATGTGAAAAGTGGCACCGGTGTCGCCGACGCGGCAAAGCGCTTCTAATGGGCGGTGTTCCCCTGCTGAGTCGGGGACGGAAAAACGACCGGGATGCGTTACACTCTCTGGCCGTTGCCGATTGGCGCAATTGGAGGTTTCATGGCCCTGACCCAACAGACAATTCTCGAGAAATTGCATGACATCCAGGCGCCCGGTGGGCGGATGAGCCTGGTCGAGGCTGGCGCCGTGCGGGGCATCGAGGTGGAGGATGACGGATCCGTCACAGTCGTGCTGGCGGTGGAGGCAACGGACCCGACCGTTGCCTCCGAGGTGCGCAAGGTAGTCGAAGCTTCGATCGCCCAGGTAGAGGGCGTCGAGAGCGTCGAGGTCACGGTCCACCCTCTGCTGGCGACCGTACAGCCGGGACCGACTCACGCTCCCGAGCCACCGCCCACCTGGGCCGACAAGATTCCGGGTGTCAAACAGGTGATCGCCGTCGCCTCGGGCAAGGGAGGGGTTGGCAAGTCGACTGTTTCGGCCAATCTGGCTCTAGCTCTGGCCGCCCTCGGCAAGGACGTCGGTCTGCTCGATGGAGACATCTACGGGCCTTCGCAACAGATGATGATGGGTACCCAAGCCGAACCCATGGGGGATCCTGACGGGCGAATCCACCCGGTGGAGTCTCCAGGTGGAGTCAAGGTGATGTCGTTCGGGTTCCTGGTCGATCCCGACCAACCGGTGATCTGGCGCGGGCCGATGTTGCAGAAGGCCCTCGAACAATTTGTCGGCGATGTCGTGTGGGGCGATCTCGACTTCCTCGTCATCGATCTGCCGCCGGGCACCGGCGACGTCGCGTTGACCTTATGCCAGAACGTCCCGATGGCGGGAGTCGTGATCGTCACGACCCCCCAGGATGTGGCCCTTATCGATGCTCGCAAAAGCCTTCACATGTTCAACAAACTCGAGGTACCGGTCCTCGGTATCGTCGAAAACATGACCGTCTACCAGTGTCCGGAGTGCGGACACGTCGAGCACGTCTTCGGGTCCGGCGGCGGGCAGCGCACCTCCGAGGAATTGGAGGTTCCACTCCTCGGCTCAATCCCGCTCGATCCTGCCATCGTCGTCGGCGGCGACACCGGCAAGCCGGTGGTTATCGATCGTCCAGATTCTCCAGCCGGGCAGGCGTTCACCGAGCTGGCAAAGAACCTGGCCGAGGCAATCGGTTAACGCTGCGAGTAGGAAATTACAATCTTGGTCGGTGCACCAGCATCGGAGCTGAAGATCGCGACCACATTGCGGCCCTTTTCTCGGTGGGTGCCGTTGACCATGCCACCTTCGCTTTCTTCCTGGGTGAAAGTGTTGACCGAAACCTCATAACCCTCGTCTGTCAGGGCTGCGCGGTAGAACTCGAGTGCCTCCTCAACCGACGCTGGGGTCTCGAGCTCGAAGCCGCCAGTCTGCTCCTGCTCGCTGCGCATGCTGTGGCGATTGGTGGGCTCGCATCCGGGAAAGATGGGCACCCACGCCTCGACGTCGTCGGACACTGCCCCGCCGGTGGAAAAGACCACCCCCCCCTCGTCATCGGTGACGTTGATCGTACCGGACTCTTGCAGCTCGCTGGCATCGACCGTGATCTCACCGTCGTCGGTCGAAAAACTGAATTTCCCTTCTTCGATGTCCTCGAAATTGACCGTCATCTCCTCGCCGGTTCTGGTGTTGCGGACGGTGATCGTGCCCGCATCCTCATCGGTCGAGATCTCCTCGAGCTCAGGGTTGAGCTTGACGATCATTCGCGCCGTTGCCATTGCAGGATTGTCCTCGAAGTCTGCAGCGACATCCTTGACCTTACGCGCCACGAAGAAACCGCCCACCATCACCACGACCAGAACAACAATCATCAATGCCCCGCAGCCGATTCCGACCCATGCCCATACCGGGAGACCCTTGCTTTCCGCTGCCTGTTTATCGTTGCTCATCATTCCTCCTATTCGGCTCGGCGCAGAGTTTTTGTCGATGTGGGAGAGGATACCACCGTCGTTGACCTCAGTCGCTTTCGCTATCGCTATCGCTATCGGAATCGACAGTCCGAGTGACGTCGTCCGTTTTCGATAGCGATAGCGATACCGATCCCGAGAGCGATCATCTCGATGAACAGTAGATCTCCGCCGCGAGTCCGGATAGGATGATCAGCAGTGGAAACGTCCCGGAGAACCTGCATTGGACACTGACATCATAGCGGTCATCCTCTGCCTTGTCGGGTCCGGCTTCTTCTCCGCCTCCGAGACCGCGCTCACTTCTCTGCCCGTCACGCGACTCGAGGCGCTGCGTACCCGTAGCGGCAAATTGACACGCGCTGGCCTCGATCGCTGGGCATCGGCACCCCAGGACTTCTTGATCACCATCCTGGTTGGCAACAACCTGGTCAACGTGCTCGCCTCGGCCCTCGCGACGAAGATCGCCTACCGCTACTCCGAAAATAGTGGCCTGGCGGTGGTCGTCGGCCTCATGACCCTCGGGATTCTGATCTTCGGCGAGATCACCCCCAAGACCCTTGCCCAGCGCCATGCCGAGGCAATTTCGCGCAGGGTCGCGCCGATCCTTTACGTCCTCGATCTCATCCTGACACCCGTCAACAAGATTCTCGGCCTCCTGGCGCGCCTCCTCTCCAGGGGTGAGGGACCCGAACTGGCAGTTACCGAGGAGGACCTCCTGTTCATGTTGCGGCTCGCCCACCGCCACGCCCATATTCCGCGAGACTCCCGGCTCATGATCGAGTCAGTGCTGCGTTTTCAGCGCGCTGTAGCGCGAGAGGTCATGGTGCCGCGGCCGATGGTCTCGACAGTGGACGCTTCGTGGGACCTGGGGGCCTTGCAAGAAGCAATTGTCACGACCCCCCACAGCCGCTTTCCAGTTGTCTCCGGCTCTCCCGACAACATTGTCGGCGTCCTGCACGCAAAGCACCTCTTGCGCCTCGACTCAAAAAGACCGTGGACCGAGCTCGTCGTGGAGCCCGTTTTCATCCCCGAAACAAGATCCCTCCCCGATCTCCTTCAGGACTTCAAACGTTCGGGGCAACACGTTGCACTGGTCCTTGACGAGTTTGGCGGTCTCTCCGGTCTGGTGACCCTGGAAGATGTTTTGGAGCTGGTGGTCGGCGAGATCGAGGACGAGTTCGATCTCGGCTACGAGAGCGCGGTCAAAGCAGAGGGCGGCGGCTGGCATGTCGCCGGCTACCTGTCCCTACGGCGGCTCGAGTCCATTCTCCACCGCAACATCTCTCAACCGGAAGGTATCGACTCGGTCGGTGGGCTCATCAACTATCTGGTCGAGGGGGATGCCGAAGCGGGCACCATCGAGAATTGGTACGGGCTTCATTTGGAGGTTGAGGAGATCGAGGACGGCCGCGTCACCCGGGTACTGGTGACAAAGGCGGAAAGCTAGCGACGATCCATCCGCATACCATGCAAGTTAAGAGTGAAGGGTTAAGGGTCAAGAGTTCAGTGCCGCGGGGGGCTTAACTCTTCACCCTTTACTCTTGACTTGCTTCGACGTGTCCTTCACCGGGGCGATGGGAGGGGGGTCGGAACCGCTGAGCGGCTTGATGCTGAGGATCCTGTCGCCGACCCGTAACGAGGTCAAGACCTCACGCCCCGCAACCACTTCGCCGATATTTGAATAGTGGCCGGTCAGGTGGTCTGCCGGAAGAAGGGTGAAAAAAAGCTGACAACCGCCTGTCTCAGGACCCGAGGTGGCCACCCCGACCCGCCACGAGTCGAATGGATCGAGTGAAGGTTCATCCGGCAGGACAAAACCCGGCCCTCCCCAACCATCGCCCCGGGGGTCGCCACCCTGGACCACGAAGTTGGGGACCACCCGGTGAAAACCGAGGCCGTCGTAGAAACCATCGGCCGCGAGGCCCGAAATCTCACGGGAGGTCAGCGGCGCTGCGCCGAGATCGAGGCTGATCCGGAAAGGGCCGCGGTCTGTCGACACATCGAGCCAGCGCGGCGTGTTGACCCACTCGGCGAGCTCCTCATACCAACGGCTTCCGTGGCGTGATTCCCGAGTCGGCAGCGCCACGTCGAGGTCGAGCGAACGCGCACCATTGATCACCATCGCCGCCACCGCCGGATCGGAATCGGTCAGTCCGAGAGCGATGATCGCTGCCCGATCTTCGGTGCTCTCCGATGCAGCGACTGCCGCGATCAGGGCTTCGGCGCGCGCGTCGGGCATCGAATCACGACTCCACGCTGCGTAGAACCCGACAAGCTCTTCAAGACCGGGTGCCACTCCGGCGGGCCGCAAGAGTGACAGAACACTGGCGCGAACAGCGGGATCCGCATCATTTTCGACCAACCCGACCAGGACCTCCCGTCGCTCCCGGATCGCTCCATGGTCGAGGGTCGACAACCAGGCCAGTCGGACAGACGGCTCGGCGTCAGAAGCGGCCCGTTTTTCAAAATCCGCCCCCAGCTCGGTCGCGGTCCGGGCCGCGGCGCAACGGCGCCATAGATCGTCCGACTCGGACCAAATTTTTGCAACCGGCTCCGCCATAGTCGCATCTCTCTGTGCGAGAGCAACCAAAGCCTCGGAAGCCAGCCAGGTCTCATCGCCGCGCAC
>Ga0224513_10000129_pt1 | contig 25464 bp, 28 predicted proteins | sample SF_May12_sed_USG_5_FD_169109 | JGI IMG/M metagenome (GOLD analysis project Ga0224513, IMG submission 169109) | Sediment microbial communities from San Francisco Bay, California, United States - SF_May12_sed_USGS_21 | ecosystem: Environmental > Aquatic > Marine > Sediment | place: USA... | reverse complement strand
CTGGCTGATTAAAATGACCTGTCCATTGGAAGCTTTTAGGTTGAAGTAAAACTTCCCGTCTTTTGCCTGCTTAATTTCATATTTTGCGCTCATTGTTCTCTCCTTTTGACGGTAAATTCTTCCCACCCTATAACTTCCCTATCATTTAATTGGTGTTGACTGAGATGCTCTCTCCCGGCAATTAATGCACCAATAGAATAATAATCTTGCTGCACCATGTCGGCATCTCCCTGGTTCAGCACCATCAGGCCCAATTTTCTTGATATTGCATTATGGCTAACATGTTTCACTACCCATTACCGTTTCAAAAGAGACTGGCCCAGGGTTTCACCCTGATAGAGCTTTCGGTTGTCATGGCTATTGTCTGCATCCTGGCTACAGGTGTTGTTTTCATGTATAGCAACCCGACGGCAAAAGTGAAAGGAGTGGCATTTGCCATCCTGACAGATCTCAACTGGGCCCGCTCCGAATCGGTTAACAGAAACCAGGATGTCCTAATTGATTTTGTCGTGGGAGCCAGGGATGGTTACCTTATCTGCCTTGACACGGACTCTGACAGGGATTGCAACGACGAGGCAGCTGGCGATATCATGAAGGCAGTTCTCTTTAGAGAAGAAGTGCAGTTTTACGACTGCGTCTCAGCCCCACCGTACCCTGAAGGAGGCCCAAGCAAAACCCCTGCCGGCACAAAGCTCGCCGGCAAAAACGGTCTCATATTCGGAGGGCCGAACTACATTAAGTGGCAGCCCGATGGGACCAGCAGCGATAATGGCTCTATTATTGTGTATCACCCAGCCCGTAAAAATCCTCAAAAGGTAAGAGGTGATTCATATGCTGCAGTTATCAGCAGCGCCAGCACAGGCAGGATACGTCTGATGCGCTGGCGCCGGGAAAGTGGCTGGTCAAAAAAATAAAACAACACATAACCCTTTGTATAGACAACAAAATTACCTGTTGTTTCATATTTGTCAGGAACGGTCAAACTGACGATTGACACAAAAACCGGATCTGTAGTACATAAAATGTGGTCAGAATTCAAGTTGGTATTTACGACAAATGAGACTGCCTCTTTATATATCTGTTCCCCATGCAGGGATACGAGTGCCTCCTGAAGTTGACGACTTGTGTGTTTTGCGCCGGCAGGACATACTTGCTGATTACGATGCCGGTGCAGATGCCATATATTCCCCGCTGCAGGTGCTGACACCAGAAGCATAAAACTGGGCATAGACTGCCATACCATGTCAGTCATTGGACCACCGCTTGCTCCTGATCCGGGCAGGAAAAGGCCGCTTATTTGTTTAAGCAATGGCAACGGGACATGTCCGGAGGAGTGGATCAGCAGCCTGGCAAGCTGTTTGACCATCGTCTTCAAAGAACAGGTGGCAATTAATACTCCTTTCCGTGGCGGCCATATTACCCGGTCACATGGAGTTGAAATGCCCTGGGTCCAGATTGAAATTTCACAAACAGATGCATACTCGAATGCCTTTAAAAGAAATTGTATGCTTGATGGATTGCAACGTTTTTGCCATACTGTTTTTTAAGGAGATTTTGATATGGAGCGGATATTAAAAACCTTTTCCCAAAAGGCCGGCCTGCCCCCGGGTTCGTTGGTGCATGTCGGCGACACTCCCACAGGTGAAACCAAGATCAAGGGTCTCAGGTTTACCGAAACTGAGTTTGAAGTGTTCGCCGTTCCTGATAACGATGCCCTTATGCGTCTGAAAGAAAAGGAGGGCACCATTTGGCTGCAGGTGGACGGTTTGCACCAGCCTGAAAAAATATCTGCAATCGGCGAGATTTTTTCACTTCATGCCCTTACCCAGGAGGATATTCTCAACACCGGCCAGCGCCCCAAAATGGAAGAGTTTGACGATTACCTCTTCCTGGTAGGCAAAATTCTCTCTCTGGATGAAACGCTTGAAACTGTTCAGGAAAAACACTTCTGCCTTGTGCTCCTGCCACATACTATTCTTTCATTCCATGAGGCAGGAGCCAACATTTTCGCTTCGGTTGAAAACCGTTTGCAGAAGTCCAATGGTAAAATCAGGAAGAAAAGTGCTGACTACCTCGCCTATGCATTGTTTGATGCCATGGTTGACAATTATTTCCTGGTGCTGGAAAAACTTGGCGCCCAAATAGAAGAGCTCGAAGAGGAAATACTTACTGCACCCAGCAGGGCGTCCCTTGAATGGCTGCATTTTCTGAAGCGTGAACTTACCATACTGCGGAAATCGGTCTGGCCCCTTCGGGATGTGATAAACTCCATGGTCAGAACCGATTCCGACCTTGTTGTAGAAGACACCGTAAAATATTTTATGGACGTCTATGATCATACCATGCAGGTCTTGGAAACTCTTGAGGCCTTTCGGGATGTCACAGCCAGCCTCTATGATATGTACCTATCAGCGATAAGCAACAGGATGAATGAGGTAATGAAGGTGCTTACCGTTATTGCCACAATTTTTATCCCCCTGACCTTTGTTGTCGGGATATACGGCATGAATTTTCACTATATGCCTGAACTTGCCTGGAAATGGGGGTATTTTGTCACCCTTGCAATAATGGCCATACTGGGTACGTGCATGGCTGTATACTTCAAAAGAAAGGACTGGTTCTAAGCAGCAATTACATCACCAGCCTGTAAGGTACTATCATGAAAATCAACCGGGAACGGCTTGCTTCTGTTTTTACCACCCTCTGTGAGATTGACAGTCCCTCGAAGCAGGAGGGCAGGGTCGCAGTGTATCTGAAAGCCCTCTTCACTGAAATGGGCGCGGAAGTGTTCGAGGATGACTCGGCAAGCCGGACCGGGTCTGACTGTGGCAACCTTTTTATCCGTTTCCCTGAAAGTGGACTGGCGAAGGAGCCTGTTTTTTTCAACTGCCATATGGATACTGTTCTTCCTGCAATAGGAGTGAAAGTCAAGCGGGAAGGAGAGGTTTTTTCCTCTGCCGGCGATACAGTGCTTGGCAGCGATGACAAGGCTGGCATCGCTGCACTCATTGAAGTCATGCGCACCCTGCAGGAAAAAAATATTCCCCATGGCCCAGTTGAATATATTTTTACCACCTGTGAAGAGGTGGGGCTTTTGGGGGTGAAGGCCCTTGACCCTTCTTTAATTAAAGCGAAAATCGGCTATGCTCTTGATTCTTCCGGTATCAACAGGGTTGTTATTGGAGCACCGGCGGCAAACCGGATTACCGCTGAAGTTAAAGGGCTGGCTTCCCATGCCGGCCTCAGCCCCGAAAAGGGTATAAGTGCAATCCAACTGGCTGCCAGGGCTATTGCCCGTCTCAAGCTTGGCAGGCTTGACCCGGAAAGCACTGCCAATATCGGAGTGATTGAAGGAGGAACGGCAAGCAATATCATTCCTGAATCCGCCCTGGTGCAGGGGGAAGTCAGAAGTCATAATGTAAAATTGCTTCAAGAGCATACAGCGCATATCAGGTCAACTTTCGAGGAGGAAATAGCCACCTGGTCCGATCCCGAAGGTGTCGTTGAAGGCAGACCCTCTCTTGATTTTACAGCAGTTGATGATTTTCCGATCCTAAAGCTGGACAGGGACTCAGCAGTGATAAAGAGGGTGGAAGCCGCAGCCGCATTAATTGACCGCGAGCTGCACTATGTCGTTGCCGGTGGTGGCAGCGATGCCAACATATTCAACGGCTACGGTCTCCAGTGCGCCATCCTTTCCACCGGCATGGAAAAGGTGCATTCCACCCGGGAAACCATAAAACTTTCCGACATGGCCCTTACTGCAGACCTTATAATGGCAATACTGCTGTGAAAGCAGGCGCTCATAAAAAAATGTCGAGAAAAAAATAAACTATGGGTAAGATTTAGTACACACCATAAAACAAATACTTATGGAGGTACAATTATGTGTCTGGTTACCAAGCAGGCTCCTATGTTTGAAGCTGAAGCTGTTATGCCCAATAACAGTTTTGAAACAGTTTCCCTTTCATCCTATCGTGGCAAATATGTCCTCTTATTCTTTTATCCCCTGGACTTCACCTTTGTCTGCCCTTCGGAGATTCTGGCCTTCAACAGGCAGCTTGATGATTTCACAGCCAAGAATTGTGAGCTCCTGGGCGTTTCTGTTGACTCGATCTACACCCACCTGGCGTGGAAAAACACCCCGGTTAACTTGGGCGGCATTGGCACTATTCAATTCCCTTTGATTTCTGATATCTCAAAATCAATTTCAGCCGATTACGGTGTCCTGCTGGAAGGCGGTGTCTCTTTGCGCGGCCTCTTCCTGATTGACAAGGAAGGTGTGGTCAGACACCAGCTAATTAACGATCTGCCTCTGGGACGAAATGTTGATGAAGCCCTTCGGGTCATCGATGCCCTGCAATTCCATGAAACGCATGGTGAGGTCTGCCCCGCCAACTGGCGGCCTGGGGACGATGCCATGAAGCCCACCCCGGAAGGTGTGGCTGACTACCTTGCAAAGCATAACGCCTAATCCCTCATCTGATTTGCTGCAGCATGGATCTCTGAAGGATATCATGCAGCAGCAAATGCTTTTAAGAACACAAAGCTCAGGGTGAAGACATGAAGATTGGCGAAGAAAAAAGCCCCAATATACTCCTGCTCGGCTCCGATGTTAAGGTCAACAACCTGCCGATCAAGGAGGTCAGCCTGCTCTCCGAGGGGAGCCTGCCGGCATATGGCTATAATCCCGGCGACTTCATAGAGCTGCTGGCCGGCAAGGTCAGCGTTGAAAACGGGCGCCTGGAGGAATGCTTGACCTGGCTGACCTCCTACCTTGCTTCGGCCAGTCTGACCCCCAGGATCCGCACCGTTACCTACGGCGAACCAAAAGAAATATTCCAGATTTTTCGCAAAAAGGGACGCGCCAATGATCAACAAAATCATGGCTGGTTCATGGTGCAACAAATACTCCCGCCAGAAGGACGACGCAAAGAGCCAGAAATACTTAAAATTGGCGATTCAAATCTCGAAAAACTGAGCAACAATAACGGTATACTGGTAATAGATGATGGCGGCTGGCCCCCACCTGTGGCTTCACGTATCAAATCCCTCAACTCTGGCAGCTGGGTCATTGGCATGGGGATAGGCCTGGCCCATTGGCAGGAATGGGCGGAGCAGTTCGGTAACTGCTTTTTTCTTTTCTGCCGTTTGTCCGACCTGGAAACGACCAGGATGGAGATGGACAGTTCAGTCACCTGGGAAACCATAGTGGCCATGACCTTGCGCGCCCTCCGCACTGAAGAAATCGGCCTGTGGGATGATAAAAAACAGCGCTTTCTCTGTCATATTGTCGTCGAAATGTTTCCCTACGGTATTTTGTATGCAGGCCCCAATGGTGTTTTTTTCAGGTACCAGGATGGGTGTTTGCCGCAGAAAAGCGCACCACGCCAGAAAGGCTCTGTCCCATGCCATGACACCTTGGTAACCTCCATGCTGGCCATGGATTTCCTGGAAATCGGCTGCCGTGATTTCTGCCGCAGCTATTTTTATGATTTTTCCAGGCGCGTACTCGACAACTGGCAACTTTTGTATGAGCACGGTTATTTTTTCAGTGACAGCCTGGAATTCCCTGAGTTGGACTTCTCCTCCGTTTTTCCGGGCGGGGTACCCTGCTCCTATATTGAAGCCGCCATTGATCCCGGCTTCATAGAGTTGCCCGGTACTTCAGCCGGTTTTGTTAAAAGTCTTGAGCTTGTGGCCAGCCAGATATGGAACGAGGACAAGAAAAAGGCCCTGCGCTCCTTTTTTCCACAAAAACTCCCGATCTCGATTGGACCCGGGACAACTCTGATGGATATAAATCCCGGTCCTGTGCCGGTCATCCTCGATGTCCTGCACCATTTAAAGGAGGAGGTCAGCTGGCAAAAAGGCTTTGAGGAATTCCGCCTTTTCCATGTCGGCAATCTTCGCACCACTGATCCGGTTGAGCTGGACCCGGTCATTACCCTGCAGAACGTTATGGGCAGTTATGTATCCAAGGAGACTTTCCAGCGGCCCCTCTGCATAGGGGTTTTTGGCCCGCCTGGCTCAGGAAAGTCCTTTTCCGTCAAAGAGGTGGCCCGTGTCATTTCCAATAAGTTTGATACCAATCCTTTTGATTTTTTCGAGTTCAACATGACCCAGTTTGACGGACCCGAGGAAATAAACTCGGCCATAGAGCCAATCCGGGCCTCGGTAGCAAGAAGCAAGGTCCCCATTGTCTTCTGGGATGAATTCGACTGCCGCTATGACAACCATGAGTTCGGTTACCTGCGCTATTTCCTGCCCTCCATGCAGGACGGCGTCACCTATGTGCACGGCACGCCCTATTATATTGGGCGCTCCATATTTGTTTTTGCGGGTGGGGTCAAGTCCAGTTGGGCCGGTATGGAATCCCTTTTGAGCCAGAAAGACCCCCAGGCGGCAGGACTTGTCAAAACCCTGAAAATTCCGGATTTCATGAGCCGGCTTCGTGTTGTTTTAGATATTGACGGCATTGGAATAGATAACGAACTGCTGCAGGAATCTGCCTCCGGGGAGCAGCTCCAGGACTTGCACCGTATCCTGCTGAAAAGGGCCTTTATTGTTGCCCACCAGATGGATACACACTGGAAAAAAGCTGCCCGCAAAACCTCGGGCCTGCTGCTGCGGCTCTTGCTGGCCCACTATAAATTCGGGGCCCGGTCCATTGAGGCGGTTATCGAGGCCTCCAGCGCCTCAGACCGCCTTGTTTACGGCTTGCCGGAACTCATAGCTCCCTCTGCTGCCCGCATTCATGCCGAGTGGCGCGTTGAGCTGGAACGGGAAGTGGACCGTATCCGCAAGGACCATAAGCTGCGCGCGGTCTGGTAAAAATTTTAGTCCAGAGATATTTCTTGTCAATTTCAACAAGGAGAGAACGCTACCGTGAAGGCCGCTGCTAAAATAGCTTCATTCTATTGGCATGGTTTCCGCTCAATGCAGACCGGGCGGACACTCTGGCTTATCATTATCATCAAGCTCATCATTATCTTCGGCTTTCTCAAGCTGGTTCTCTATCCGGATCTTCTTCATTCCCGTTTTGACACTGATGCCCAAAGAGCTGCTTACGTACTTGATAATATTACGCAATCTCATGAAAATAACAATAAAAAGGATGGGTTATGAACGAGTTGCAAAACCTGAACATGGTCGACTGGTCCAGAGCCCAATTTGCCCTTACCGCCATGTACCACTGGATATTTGTGCCCCTTACCCTGGGGCTTTCCTGGCTCCTTGCCTTTTTTGAAACCCTTTATGTCAAGACGGGTAACCCTGAATGGAGGCGTATTACACGATTCTGGATGATGCTCTTTGGCATCAACTTTGCCATCGGCGTGGCCACCGGTATCATTCTTGAATTTGAGTTCGGGACAAACTGGTCAAATTACGCCTGGATGGTGGGCGACATTTTCGGGGCTCCCCTTGCGGCCGAGGGTATTTTTGCTTTTTTTCTCGAGGCATCATTCTTTGCCGTCATGTTCTTCGGCTGGGAACGGGTTTCTAAAAAAACCCACCTGTTTGCAACCTGGATGGTGGCTCTGGGCTCAAACCTTTCAGCCTTGTGGATTCTTGTGGCAAATGCCTGGATGCAATACCCGGTGGGCATGGCGTTCAACCCTGATAAGGCCCGCTTTGAAATGCAGAACTTCTGGGAGGTCCTGCTGTCGCCGGTTGCCATCAGCAAGTTCACCCATGCCACCAGTTCCAGTTTCCAGGTTGCGGCACTTTTTGTCGTGGCTGTTTCATCATGGTTTCTGCTTAAAGGACGCCATCCGGACGTTGCAAAGAAGTCCATCCTGGTGGCTTCGGTATTCGGCCTGCTTTCCTCTGTTTTTGTCGGCATCACCGGTGATGAGGCAGCCTATGCCAATGCCCGGAACCAGCCCATGAAACTGGCTGCCTTTGAGGGTCTGTATGACGGTGCAGAAGGTGCAGGGTTGGTGGCTGCAGGGGTCCTTAACCCGGGGAAGCTGCCTGGTGACGACACCACACCCTTTCTCTATGAAATTAAAATCCCCGGCCTGCTCTCCCTCCTGGCCAATCGCGAACCGGGTTCCTTTGTGCCGGGCATCAATGATCTTCTTTACGGCAACAGCCGTCACAACATTACCGGCATTGATAAAAAAATAGAAAAGGGAAAAATTGCTGTTGAGCTCTTGAGCCAATATAAAACAGCCAAAAAAGAAAAAAATGAAGCACGGGCAAAAATGGCCTTGGCTAATTTTAAAAATTATGAAAATTACCTGGGCTACGGCTATTTACCGAATCCTGAAGCAGCAGTGCCGCCTGTGGCCCTGACGTTCTACAGCTTTCATGTCATGGTGGTGCTTGGCACCTTATTTCCGGTCCTTTTTATGCTCTTTTTATACTTTACATACAAGGACAGCATTTCCCAGAAAAAATGGCTGCTGCGCCTTGGTCTCTTTTCTGTATTTCTTGGTTATATTGCGAGCCAGGCTGGCTGGGTGGTTGCCGAAGTCGGACGGCAGCCCTGGACGATCCAGAACATCCTACCGGTTTCAGTGGCCCGCTCCAACCTGACCACAGGCACAGTTCAGACAACTTTTTTCCTGTTCCTGTTTCTGTTTACCGTTTTGCTTATTGCTGAGATCAGGATCATGCTGAAGCAGATTCAGATCGGCCCGGAAACCCCGAGAGGGAAATAAAAAGGAGGGACCCATGTTTGACAACTTTACCCTTGCCCAACTCCAGCAACTGTGGTGGCTCATCGTTTCGGTTATCGGCGCCCTCTTTGTTTTCCTGACCTTTGTGCAGGGCGGGCAGTCCCTTTTAAGCTTCGTAGCCAGAAACGATCTGGAAAAATCACTTGTCATCAATTCCCTGGGACGCAAATGGGAGCTCACCTTTACAACGCTTGTCCTTTTCGGCGGGGCCCTTTTTGCCGCATTTCCACTTTTTTACGCCACCAGTTTTGGCGGGGCTTACTGGATCTGGATTGCGATACTCTTCACCTTTGTCCTGCAGGCTGTCAGTTTTGAGTTCCGTAAAAAGCCGGGCAATCTCCTGGGCGCCCGTACATACGAATTGTTTTTATTTTTAAACGGTACCATCGGTATTCTTTTGATCGGTATCGTCCTGGCCACCTTTTTCAGCGGCTCCAGTTTCCAGCTTGACGATTACAACCAGGTCCTTTGGCAGCACCCCATGCTGGGGCTGGAGACAGCCTTTAGTTTTTTTAATGTCTCGTTTGGGATTTTTCTTGTTTTGCTCGCAAGAACCCTAGGCGCGTTGTACCTCCTCAACAATATTGATTTCAGGCTGCAGCTGGTAAAAGATATGGAAAAGCGACTGCGAAAAGCCGTTGCGACAAACCTGATCGGGGCCATACCCTTCCTGCTTTATTTCATGTACAATCTGGCAACTGTGGAGGGGTATGCAGTCAAGCCGGAGAGCGGTGAAATTTTTATGGAAAGCGGGAAGTACCTGCAGAACCTCCTTGCCATGCCTGGAGTGCTTGCCATGTTGGCCGCAGGACTTCTCTTCATTCTTCTGGGGGCAGCTGTTGCCCGCCGTCCATCAGGCAAGTCCGGCATATGGTTTTCAGGTCTTGGTTCAATCCTGGTTGCGCTGTCACTCTTTCTGACGGCAGGATTCAACAACACCGCTTTTTATCCCTCCAGCTTTGACCTGAACAGCAGCCTGACCATTTACAATGCATCCAGCAGCCGTTACACATTGACAGCCATGAGCTATATTGCCCTCGCGGTGCCGCTGGTTTTGGCATATATTGCTTATTTCTGGAGAAAAATGGACAGGGAGAAACTTTCGACCGGTGAAGTCAGTGATTTTACCGCCAAAGAGATTTATTGATTACAAACTTCTGCAAGAGCTGAATAATGACGCTACTAATAATTCTTGGCTGGTTTGGACTGCTCATCCTCTCTTATAAGGGTGCGGAACTGCTGCTGAAAAAAAGCGGCAACCTTTAAAGCGCTCAGCAGAGGAGCCGTTACTTCTTTTTCTCATGAACTGTTTTCAGCATAAAAGACACCACCTCGTCAATGCTCATCTCAGAGGAGTCAATGACAACAGCGTCAGGGGCCGGCTTCAGGGGTGCCAGTGCCCTGCTGCTGTCATCCCTGTCCCGCTTCTGTATCTGGGTTAAAAGCTCTCCGTATTCAACCCTCTGGCCTTGTTCCATGAGCTGTTGCTGGCGGCGCTTGGCCCTTTCCGCGGGAGTGGCGTCTAAAAAAAACTTGTAGCTTGCCTCCGGAAAAACAATGGTGCCCATGTCACGGCCCTCGGCAACAATTGCACCATTTTGGCCGATTGCCCGCTGCATTTCTGTGAGCTTTTTGCGAACTTCCGGCTCAGCCGAGACCCGGGAAGCCACCATGGCCATTTCAGGTGTCCTTATAGCATCGCTTACATCCTCGCCATGCAGAAAAACCCGGGTTTCCTGGCCCTCCTCTCCTGGTGCCATTGTCATTTCAAGTGTGGCAAGCAACTGCACCAGCTTTTCCCTGCCGTTCTCAGCCTCAAGGTCAAAACCCGAGCGCTCCACCTGCAAGCCGACCACTCGGTACATGGCACCGGTATCAAGGTAGGTGTAATGCAGTTCGGCTGCCAGTAATTTACTGATAGTGCTCTTGCCGGCTCCGGAAGGCCCGTCAATGGTGACAATATCTTTTCTCTCAACCATAACCCAGTTCTTTCAAACTTTTGGCAAGTGTTTCCACAAACCGCTGATTTTCATGTGCACGCCCTACAGTGATCCGGATATAGTTCGGGTAGCCATAGGCCTGCATGGGTCTGACGATTACCCCCTGGTGCAGCATGTGCTCATAGAGTTCCCTGGCGTCCCCGTTCACATCAATAAGAAAAAAATTCGTCTGGGTCTCCATGGGACGGCAGCCAAGTTTTGCAACCTCCCTGCGCAACCCGGCTATGCCATCACGGCTTTTCTGCAGGGTCATCCTGTAATGCTCATCATCTTCCAGGGCGGCCACGCCCCCGACCTGGGCCAGTGAATTGACATTGAAGGGCTGGCGTATCCGGTTGAGATAGCCGGCCATGTCCACATCCATTATGCCATAGCCCAAGCGCAGCCCGGAAAGACCATAGGCCTTAGAAAAGGTGCGCAGTGCTGCCACCGGCTTTCCACCTCTGATATAGGCCTGAACATCAATGCGCCGTTCCGGGTCCATAAAATCCACATAGGCCTCATCAAGAACCACGATAATTCCCTGCGGCAGCTGCTCCATGAATGATGCAAAATCATCCCTGTCGATAATGGTCCCTGTCGGATTGTTGGGGTTGTCGAGAAAAACCATCCTGGTTTTGGCAGAAACCGCTCCCAGAATTGCCTTGAGATCATGGTGCATGCCTGCGGCAAGCTCCACCACTTTGTTGCTCCCACCCTGGACCTGCACCAGCTTCTGGTACATGAGAAAGGTGGGGTGACTGGTGATAACTTCCTCCCCGGGCTGAAGAAAAGCAGCGATCAGCAGCCCGATGATCTCGTTTGAGCCGTTGCCAAAGACTATTTCCTCTGGTTTTACGCCCAGTTTGCCTGCCAGGCTTTGGGCCAGGTAATAACAGCTGCCGTCAGGATAACGGTGCAGGTTCTGCAGTGCCTTTTTGATTGCCTCCACCGCCCTGGGGGAAGGCCCCCACGCATTTTCATTGGAGGCAAGCTTGATGGAACCGGTCAGGCCATACTCCCGCTCCAGTTCCTCAATGGGCTTTCCGGGCGGATAGGGAACCAGGGTGCTGATATGTGGTGCAACCTTGAGTTTCACATGAACTCCTTATTGTATTATATTAAAGATTTTTGGGCCGCAGGTGGGAAATATTCATGCGCTGCTCAAGGTTATAGGCTGCCCGCAGCAGCTTCTCTTCCTGAAAATGGGAGGCCTGGATCTGCAAGCCGATGGGCAACCCCGCACTGCTGAAGCCGCAGGGTACGGAAATGCCGGGAATCCCTGCCAGATTGGCTGATATGGTCAGAATATCAGACAGGTAGAGGCTCAGCGGATCATCTATTTTTTCTGCCAGTTTCCAGGCTGGTGTAGGAGTCACCGGCGATGCCAAGACATCACAGGTTTCAAAGACCTTTTTAAAATCTTCGGTAATCAGGGTCCTGACCTGTGAGGCTTTTTTATAGTAGGCGTCATAGTATCCCGATGACAGGGCATAGGTACCGATGATAATACGCCGCTTCACCTCATCGCCAAAACCGAACGAGCGGCTGTTTTTGTAAATATCAAGCAGGGTGTCGCTGGACCTGTCCCGGAAACCGTACCTGACACCGTCATAGCGTGCCAGGTTGGAGCTGGCTTCTGCCGGGGCAACAATATAGTAGACGGCAACACAATAATCGTTATGGGGCAGCGAAACCTCAACGATCTCTGCGCCTGCCTCACGCAGGCTATTTATGCCTTGCCTTACTGCTGTTTCAACTTCAGGATCAAGTCCCTTGATAAAGTACTCCCTGGGTATGCCGACCTTCGTGCCCTGTAACCCTTCTGTCAGCGCTATGCGATAGTCAGGGACCTTCTGATCCACCGATGTGGAGTCTTTTGCATCATGCCCGCTGATAACATTCATCATCAGAGCACAATCTGTTACATCCTTAGTCAGGGGGCCTGCCTGGTCTAGGGAGGAAGCAAATGCCACCAGGCCGTAGCGGGACACCCTGCCATAAGTCGGCTTCAAGCCGACAACCCCGCAATGTGAGGCTGGCTGACGGATGGAACCGCCGGTGTCGGTGCCCAGGGAGGCAATGCACTCATCAGCTGCCACCGAGGCAGCAGACCCTCCGCTGGAGCCGCCGCAGATATACTCTGTGTCCCAGGGATTTCTGGGCGGGCCAAAGGCGCAGTTTTCCGATGTTGAACCCATGGCAAATTCATCCATTGACACCTTGCCCAGGAGCACCGCGCCTGCCGCTTTTAACTTCACTATGGCGGTGGCATCGTAGGGCGGCACAAAATTTTCAAGAATCCTGGAACCGCATGTTGTGCGCATTCCGTCAGTACAGAGCACATCTTTAATGGAAAAGGGGATACCGCACAGCGGTCCACCGGTGCCCTTTTTGAGCTCTGCATCCGAAGCTTCAGCCCGCTTGAGTGCTCCTTCAGGATCCAGGGTGATATAGGCCTTGACCCTGTCCTCGACTTTTTCAATACGCTGCAGAACGTCCCGGGTCAGTTCAACTGCAGACACCTGGCGCCCGTCCAGCATTTCCCGAAGCTCATGAATGGTTAATCTATGTAATGACATTGTTTTCAGCTCATCTTCTTTCAATTAAAAAATCTCTCAGGAATACCATGCGTGCCATGGGCCTTGGGTTCTTTAAATCACCCGCGGCACTACAAAAGCTTCGCCGTTCTGCTTGGGCCCGTTGGCCAAGGCCTTGTCCCTTGGCAAAGAGGGTTTCACAACATCCTCGCGAAAGGCATTTGTAATGGAAATGGCATGGGTGGTCGGTGTGACGGACTCCGTATCAAGTTCATTCAGTTTGGCCACATAGTTGAGTATGTCATCCAGCTGCAACGCCATTGCCTCCAATTCTTCCCGGGACATGTGCAGGCGGGCCAGGTCGGCAACATGGGAAATTTCCTGCGGTGTAATTTTCATGATACATCCTCTTGTGTGTCTAGGTGTTGTCTATGTGCAGCAATAAATTGACAGACGCGTAAAAAGTCTGCCGTACAGCTATGCGATGGCTAAGGAAAAAGTTGCTATACAGGTAAGCGCAGACGCCGAGTAGTAGTGGTGCCGCGAAAGGACAGGCATACATACGGTATGTTGAGCATTTCGCGAACGCGCTACGACACAGTAGAGCGACTTTATACGAAGCCATCAAGAGTGGTATATTTACAAGCTCCAGTATCTTTTTGCAATATCTCTCACCTGCCCAATAACTGGAACTTCCCGGTCAGCATCAATAATGGCCTGCAGCGTTGCCCCGTCCACCTTGCCCGGGCATTCCGGATCTCCGCTTAATTCTGCTAAAACAGCCAGGACCCCGTCCCGCAAACCACGCAGGTTATAGCCGCCCTCAAGGGCAACCAGGAGCCGCCCATCGCATATGTCTGCGGCAAGTTCAACGATCTGCCGAGTCATACAGGCGAACCCCTGCTCCGTGACCGCCATGGTACCGAGGGGGTCAGCGAAATATGTATCAAATCCTGCTGAAATAATAATAAAATCAGGGCGATATTCCCTTGTTACAGGCACAATTATTTCTTTAAAAATACGGGCAAAGGCCCGGTCGTCCTGGCCTCCGGACAGGGGTACATTTACTGTAAATCCCTCTCCCTCCCCGGCGCCGACCTCACCCAGGCTTCCTGAACCGGGATAGTACGGATAGGAGTGTGTTGAAAAATAAAGGACCTGCTTCGAGGAATAAAAACTGTTCTGAGTGCCGTTGCCATGGTGCAGGTCCCAATCGATGATGGCTATGCGCTGCAGGCCAAGATTCTGCAAACCATAGCGGGCCCCAACAGCAACGTTGTTAAAGAGGCAAAAGCCCATGGCGCGGCCGGCCTCGGCATGGTGCCCGGGCGGGCGCACCAGGGCAAATCCATTGTCTGCCTCTCCCTGGACAATCATCTCCATACCACCAATAACAGCCCCGGCTGCGAGGCAGGCCGCGTCAAACGATTTTGGCGAGGCCTGCGTATCCGGGTCCAGGCTGCTGAAGGTCTTGCCCGCTGTCCCGGCCACTCGCATAACATGCTCTTTGGTGTGGTTGAGTTCCAGGGCTTCCACAGAGGCCGGCGCAAAGTCGGGATACAGGAAAAGCTTATTCAGGGGCGGCTGTTCAAGCTGCTCATAAATTATCCGCAGGCGGTCGGGTGATTCTACATGGTTGAAATCCGGGATATGTTCCAGAAAAAGGTCATTTTTAAGAATTGCCGTTTTACGCATTGGAGAACTCCCTTGTTTAACGTGTAATGTTCACAATCCTTTCTTCGGTAATCAGAATATCCAGGGGCTGATCATGGGGCTCCAGCGGTACATTATCCACGACCTGCAGCTCAAAGGCAAGCCCTATGCGCTTGGCCTGCGGGGCATCATTTAGCAAAAAGCGGTCATAGTATCCGCCCCCGTACCCGAGACGCCCGCCATGGATATCAAAAACACTCCCTGGAATGACCGCAGCATCAATTTCACCGGGTTCCAGGCGCAGAGACTTCTTGGGGTCGGGCTCCGGGATGTTGTAATAACCGGGCACAAGATCCTGCTCCGGGTCTTTTATGAGCAACGGTATCATGCGGACCGCAGAAGCTTCAACCAGGGGGACAGCCACGCGTATATCCCGGTTGATGCACTTCTTGATAAGCTCCAGTGTCTCAACCTCGCTGCGAAAGTTAACATAAATGAACAGGGTTGACCATTGCTGCATACCCAGTAATGTCCAGAAATTCTGCATGACAGAAATGCTTTTGGCTTGCCTGACTTTGTCACTTAGCCCGTCGCGTGCCCCTAATATTTTTTGCCGTAATGCCTCTCGGTCTTCTTTCATGTGCCAACCCCCAACCTGTTAATTCTCCGGGCTTAAATTGTATACGCTCAAAAGAGCATTTTTCGGCTCGTGTCTGCAAGCAAAAAACCCTTCTTCTTTCCAGGGCTTGACAAAATTACATGGCGGAAGTAAGAAAAAATGAATTATGCTTCATTTTTTGTAGGTTTTCTTATTTGTTTATGGTAACTAATCTTCTTCGGTTACGAAAGCGCGAGGCGCTTACCACGCTGTGGTGCCAGGATCCTTGCTTTAAGCAGAGCCCCTCATGATGCTGAAAATCCCTGACTCCTTCTGGCGACCGGGTTTTGTTTTTTTATAAACGGGGGGATTATAGACATGGATACCATTAAGGCGGACAAAACGCTCGATGCGAAAGGCTTGGATTGCCCCATGCCGCTGCTGAAGGCAAAAAAAGCTATGGAAACACTTGAACGCGGTCAGGTCCTGGAAATCCTCGGCACTGACGAGGGCTCCAAAGTTGACCTGCCCGTGTGGTGTGAGCGCGTTGGGCATGCCTTTCTGGGAGCAAAAGAGGAAAAGAATTATTTTAAGTTATATATTCAAAAAGGATAAATCAGACAAAACATTAACTGTTGCACTTTCTCTTTTCAGCAAGGATGCGACACAATTTCTTTTTAGGAGGTAAACATGGCGAATTTAGGTATTTTTGTAACGAGCCCCAAGAACATGGCGCACGTCATGGGGGTTACAAAGGCGGCCAAGGCTAAAGGGGCCACTGTCAAAGTTTTTTTCACATGGAAAGGAACACTGCTTGCCAAGGATCCCCAGTTCCCAGAGCTCTGCAAAATTGCCGATGAAGTCGCGATCTGTGCAGACAGCTATAAAAAAATGGGATACGACCCTGAAAATGACATTCCGCCAGGTCTTACCGCCAAGGAAATGTCAACCCAGGCCAAGCACGGATATCTCATTGATGACTGCGAAAAATACATGACACTGTAAGGGGGAAACCATGCCAAAAAAAGTGATGTTTCTATTAGACAAAAGTGATGACGAAAAAAACACCCTGGATGCCCTCAGGTCGACCCTGGGGCTTTCCGTTGCCAACCACTACTCCTATGCTGTGGTCATGAATCACACCTTGGGCAAGTTTGATGACTACAACGCGGAAAATGTCGAATGGATCCGCGACATGGAAGGGGAAGCTTACACGACAGAGCAGGCCAATGCTGACACCAACGGCTTGACCCTCGTTACGCTGGAAGAGGTGGGGCAGAAGCTCAGAGATATCGACGTTATCGTTCCCTACGGCAACTAAAGGTTCACGCGAGACTAGAAGGAGAAAATTATTATGAAAATTTTGCATGTATATCGTTCAGAACCTTCTGAGACCACCAAAAAACTGGTTCAGATCGTTTCCGAAGGAAGAGAAAGTGAAAGCTTTGATCTTAATATGGATAATCCTGATTATAATGCCCTGGTAGACCTGGTCCTGGCAGCAGACCAGACCATCTGCTGGTGGTAAGAATATTTGACAAGATTAGATAACAAAAAGAGGCCTCTCCATGGGGCCTCTTTTTGTTTAATCTCCCCATGCGACTCAAGGCCAGGATAGTCATTGAATCTCCCTGTGGCACCCTTCATCTCTGTCATCATTCCAAATCACAACGGCGAAAAAACCATCGGCCGCTGCCTGGATGCCGCCTTTGCTTCACAATACAGCAACTTTGAAGTTATTGTTGTTGACGATTGTTCCACTGACAGTTCCACAACCGTTATTGAAAAATATCCTTGCAGGCTCATCCGCCTTTCAGCACATGGCGGTGCTTCCAAGGCAAGGAATACCGGGGCCCAAAACAGCACGGGCGAAGTGCTCTTTTTCATTGACAATGACTGCCTCCTGCAGTCCGACACCATTACAAAGGCGGCTGGCGCGTATCAGGAAGAGGGGCCTGGATTCATTATTGGCGGCACCTACACCCAGCTGCCCTATGACCAGAAATTCTTCAGCATCTTCCAATCCATCTACATTCATTACTCAGAAACAAAAAACACCCGGAACCCTGACTATGTAGCCACCCACGCCATGCTTATAGCAAAAGACCTTTTTCAGAACAGCAAAGGCTTTAATGAACAGTTCATGCCCATACTGGAGGATGTTGAGTTCTGCCATCGCTTGAAAAAAGCGGGTGCCAAACTGCGCATGGTTCCAGAGATCCAGGTGCAGCATATTTTTAATTTCACCCTGGCCAGATCAATGCGCAACGGCATCAGAAAATCAAAATACTGGTCTATCTACTCCATTAAAAACCGGGATCTGCTCTCCGACTCAGGCACCGCTTCACAGGAATTTAAATTTAATGTGCTTTCGTGTTTTATGAGTCTCCTGCTGATACTTGCCGGCGTCCTGTTGAAAAACTGGATTTTCGTGCTGCCGATCCTGCTGCTCTTTGGCTGCAACCTATTCCTCAACCGGCACCTTGTCAGGGCTTTTTTCGCTGTCCGCGGCCCTTATTTTGCAATCCCTGCCGTGCTGTATTATACCTTACTCTATCCTTTTGCTGTGGGCATTGGTGTCTGCAGCGGTTTTTTCAGCAAATATTTCGGGTTGCGCCCATGACTTATTCCCCTTTCCGGCACCTTGGTTCTATCGTATGGAAAAACCGCCCAATCCAGTTTACTTTTTTTCTCACCCGCAGGTGTAATGCCAAATGCCCCTTCTGCTTCTATATCTCCCAAAAGGAGCAGGTGCTTTCGTCGCAGAATGAGCTGTCCCTGGCTGAAATCGAAAAATTAGCGCCGCAGCTTGGCAAACTCCTGTGGCTGGCATTTTCCGGCGGCGAAATTTTTCTGCGTTCGGACCTTGTCGAAATAACGCAGCTCTTTTACAGAATCAACCGGCCGGCAATCATTCTTCTGCCCACCAACGGCCTGCTGCAGGAGACAATTTACCATGCGGTGGAAACAATCCTGCAGGAGTGCCCCAAAAGCTCCATTGTGGTCAAGCTTTCCCTGGATGGCCCGGAACCGGTCCATGATACGCTGCGCGGGGTTGCAGGCGCTTATCATAAAACCCTCAAGACCTGCAAGGCCCTGGGAAAACTCGTTGAAAGGTATGACAACTTTGAACTTGGCATCAACACCGTATTCTGCCAGGCCAACCAGGATTACATAGATGAAGTCATAGACCTTGTCCAGACTCTGCCCCAGGTCAAGACCCATACGGTCTCGCTCATCAGGGGCGAGGTGTTCCGTGATGACCTGAAGCAGGTGGATCTTGATAAATACAAAAAAGTTATTGATCGCCTTGAGTCAGACCTGAAAAAAAGACTGGCGTCAATGTATCGTTTTCGCGGAGCCAAACTCAAGGCGGCCCAGGATATTTTGCAGCGCAGGCTTATCCATGAAGCAGCCCGCCAAACAAAGCGCTCTGGACCTTGTTATGCCGGAAAGCTGAACCTGGTACTGACTGAAACCGGAGACCTTTATCCCTGTGAGGATTTTTCTGAGCACATGAAATTCGGCAATGTGCGGCAGAGTGAATATGACCTGCAGCATTTACTGGAATCTGATCGCGGCAGAAAAATTCTTCGATTCATACACAACAAGGGCTGCCACTGTACCCACGAGTGCTATTTCATGACCAATATTTTATTCAATCCCAGCCGTTACCCTGCCCTGTTAAAGGAATACCTGCAGCTCTAACCCGAATTATTCATGACAATTGCGAAGTCCTTCTGCAATGGAATCCAATGCGAGTTAGGGCGGCGGCGACTGTCACACCCCCCTTGCTTTCGATAGTTAGAGCATATAGCGAAACTGCTGTTATTCTGCATCACCGTCACAGATCGGTTTGCGCTTGGCATAACCGGCAACATGGATACGTGAAATTTAAGGGAGACGATATTACCTGCTGCGTTTGAAAAGGTTCTTTTCTGCCTGCAGCCAGAAAAGGCTTTTCAGCCCCTGCCAGGCGGCAAGGAGGTCATTCAAGCTGCGAAGTGCCAGGAAACGGCGCCAGAGGAACTTTGGCCGGGAATAGAATTTTTTGAGTGCCAGCTGCCGTAGTTCGGAAATCTGCTCCCGTGTCATGGTATAAGGCACAAAGGCTGCACCCTGGTAAGTGTAATCCGACAAATCTTCAGACATTGTGCCGTATTTTTCGATATTGTCATAGAGCTCGGTGCCGGGAAACGGAGTTATGGCATGGAAGTTGGCCATATCCGGGTCGAGTTCCAGAGCAAATTCAATGGTTTTCAGGCCATCCTCGTAGGTCTGCCCTGGTATACCAAAGAGAAAAGGTGTATACACTGTCAGCCCCACCTCCTTGGCAGCCTTTACCGCCTTGCGGATCTGGTTCGGGGTTATTCCCTTGCGGATGGCATTCAGGTCCTTCTGGACTCCGCTTTCAGCACCGAACAAAATAGCCCAGCAGCCCGCATCTTTGAATGCCTTCAGCAAAGGCCTGTCCACCTGGTTGACTACAGCTGAAGCGAACCAAGTAAAATCAAAGTTGCGCTTCTTTATTTCTTTGGCAATTGTCATGGCCCTGTTGTAATCAGCTGCAAGAGTATCATCGATAAACTTGATCTCCCTGTAGCCCTGGCCCAATACAAACTCGATCTCTGCCATGACATTTTCCACGGAACGATACCGTATGCCGCTCTTACGGTATTTGTCTATCTGAAAACAATACAGGCAGTTGCGGTTGCAGCCCCTGGCGGTCATGATGACGGCAACAGGCTTTCTTTTGTAGGTGGCAGGCGGGGGGATATATTTGCCGGCTTCGCCCAAAAGTTCACGGGCCGGAAAGGGCAGCGCGTCCAGGTCTGTGATAAGGGGACGGGGTGGGTTTTTCTTGATTTCATTGCCCTGCCGGTAGGCCAGTCCTTCTACCCCGTCAAGATCTGCTCCGGAGCCAAGTCGGGCGAGCATTTCAACAACTGTTATCTCTCCTTCGCCTGTTACAACAGAATCTATATCCGGACAGTCTTCAATACATTTTTCCTGCAGCGCCACGGGATAAGGCCCGCCAACTGTCAGGAAAACACCTGGAAGGCTCTGTTTGATTGCAGCAGCAGTCATTTTGGCCTTTCCCCAGCCAAAGGCGGTGGAATAGAGGCCGACAAATTCCGGCTGATACTCCTGAACCTGTCTCATAATTTCATCATGAGCCATAAAGGCCCCATTATAAAACCGCACCTCGTGGCCTGCCTGCTGCAAAGCTGCTGCAACATAGAGCGTACCAAGCGGCTGCCAGTAATTAATCTGGGAGCCCGCTGTCTTTGTGGAAAAAATATCTTCCGGGGCCCAGGCGGGTATGATAAGAGCACAGTTCATTTTTTTCTAATGTTTTAAGAAGGGTTTGTGAAAAATCACGCTTTATTGCAGATATTACCATGCACTCAAGCAACCGTGGCAGTTTCGCATAGCATATATTGAAAAGATAACAACGCCAAATAAAAAAGCCAGGAGAGTCCATACCTGACTCTCCCGACTTCAATGTCTCCCGGGCCCAAGATTATTTCGGGCTCCAGGTATTATCTGCACTGAAAAGCGTACTGCGATAAATCGGCAGCAATTAAATCCTTATTTAACAATCATCACCGGTCGGTCAGCAGTGTTGGCAACCTCCCTGCTGACGCTTCCCATGAAAAGGCGGGCCCTTTTCCCTCTGGAACCAATTATAATCAAGCTGACATCCTCATCTTTGGCTGTCTGAACAATTTCTTCAGCCGGTATGCCTGTCTTTACCATTGTCCGTAAGTTGGGCACCGGTGACCTATCTTCAAGGGCACTTTTATAAAAATTTAGTATCTTTTCAGCTTTCTTGTCCATGGCTTCTTTGAATTCAGAGCCCTGGACCACATCCGCAAGTGTACTCAGTTCAGCATCACCCAGCATCTCGTCCATAAGAGACCTGCCGGCAAATTTTTCAACATACAGCAGGATGATTTCTTCAGGTGCCATGCATTTGCACATCTGCGTACATTTCTCAAAAATTTCTTTCGAACTTTTTGTATCGTCAACTGCGATCAATATTTTATTCATCACATTCACCCGTTATCGGTTAACGAGAATCCATATCATATTGTTTGATGGCCCCCGTAATCAAATACTCTATTGCCGTGCTGGAGGCGGAGGAGCACCATAACCACCTGCTGCCGGTGGCGGGGCACCATAACCGCCCGCTGTTGGAGGTGGAGCGCCATAACCGCCTGCTCTTGGTGGAGGAGCACCATAACCGCCTGCGGCTGGAGGTGGAGCACCATAACCGCCTGCTGCTGGTGGCGGGGCGCCATAACCGCCTGCGGCCGGGGCCGGAGCACCATAACCACCTGCCGCCGGGGCCGGAGCACCATAACCGCCAGCGGCCGGGGCCGGGGCTGCACCATATCCACCGGAAGGCTGCGCTTCATGGCCTTCCAGGCTTTCCCCTACTTTTTCAACTTCAGGCACTTTACCGGTCTGACTGTACATAGTCAGAAACCCCAGCATTCCAACCACTATTACTATTATTATTGCCAGAGGCTTATTCATGTGTTGACCTCCTTAGAGCCTTTTATGCTCTAAACGAATAGGGGTGATTAGCCTTTTTCGATCATGTAGATGATTTTGCCGCCTTCTTTTTTCTGCTCCAGGATTTCATGGCCGGCCTGTTCACACATCTGAATAATGGTTTCGCCTGATGAGGCATTGTCAAAGACAAGCTTCAGGGTATCGCCCTCTTCCATCTTTTCCAGTGATTTTTTGCAGTAGAGCTGGGGATGAGGGCAAACAAATCCGCACACATCCAATTCATAAGTATCGTCACCGATTTTATTAAATTTCATTTCAGCCATTTTCGTTTTCCTCCAAATTTGTTTCTGTTGGTTATGATATTAAAACTTATTTAAAAGTCTGCCATCTCTTTAGCCATCTTCCTTTCTGTCCACCAGTTAAAGAACTTCACCCCAAAGAAGGCTCCTGTAACCATGCCGAGACCAAAGAGCCAGCCGCCCGGATCTCCTCCTGCCGAGCGGATAAAAAAGGCGCCGATGTTACAGCCGAGACCGGGCCGTGACCCAAAGCCCATAAGGGTGCCGCCTAAAAGGCCCCAGACGATGAGCTCGCCCTTCGGTGCCTTGAACTTGAATTCATTTGCAATCAAAGAAAGTATCATGGCACCTAAAATAATGCCGACCGACATCCAGAGGGCCGGGTTGCGCCACAGTTCAGGCAAGCCGTTTACCACACCGAAAAAGACATTATGCCGCATATCTAAGCCGATTTTTTCCATGATCCACCCGGCAAACTGCGCTTCCTGGGTGGTAATATACCAGTACCCGGGATCAAAAACATTACCGAAGATGCCGACATCGCCGGTATGGCCCATCTTGGTCAGCAGCTGTCCGAAGTTTGTAACATTGAAGCGCAGCTGCATCCCTTTCATGACATAGATATGCCAACCGGCCGTGATGCCAATCAAAACTCCCATCAGGGTGGTGCGCTTAGAAGCCAGTACCATGTTCCATACCCCATGTAGATGCGCGCCCAGTCCTGATTCGGGAAGCGGGGAATCGGGGTTCTTTTTGTTGTGCTTTTTGCGTTTTTTTATAAAGCCTTTCTTCATATAGAAGTAATATATTACGAAAACAAGCAAAATAGCCGGGATTATGGCGTTAATCAGGGCATCGCCGATAAAATATTTCCAGGCACCTGGTAGGCCGCCAAAAAGCTTGGTGTGGGAGAGCTGGATCGTTCCCTTGTCAAAAATATACCCGGTGAGGTAGTAGTCAAACCAGGAGGTAACATTTTCTCGGGGCAGCCAGGTCTTGGACATGGAAGACTGCACCCAGGACTGCGGTACTAATTTAAGGAAGGGGCCTCCGGCCGTAACAAAAATAGCCTGTCCGAAAGAAATGCCCATAATCGACAGGACGGAGGTGCCGTTGCCTTCACCGATTTTATACAGCGAGCCCGAGGCGCAACCACCGGCCAGGACCATCCCCACGCCGAAAATAATCCCGGCAATCAGGGTGTGTATGCCGGCAGGAGCTGGGTGGAAGGTGCTCATATTGGTTGCTGCTAATAGTGCCTGAATAATACTGAAAAAAATCAGGGCGATCAGAATGCCTACCGCCATCCGCGGCACACCGGCTGCAAAAAGGTCACGTGAGGCGGAGGCAAAGCAGAACCTGCCATACTGCAGCATCATGCCGTACGCGAGCCCAAACCAGATATACACATTCAAGTACATATAATTTGCACTTGCACTTGCATACAGGACACTGAGCAGGAGCATGACCCCTATAATTATGTATGCCTTGCGTATATTTTTTTTCTCTTGATCTTCCATACTCCCTCCCTGTGGTTAAATCATTAAACAGTGGTGCATTTTGAACTGATAATGCAAGATCTCAATGAATAAGTTAACCGTTTGCTGTTCTTCCCTATACCCTTTGCTTTTTCCTTATAAAACTGTCTGAAAATCTGCCGCATATTTTTAAGGCAGCGGCTGTTTGCAGCCAATAAAAAAATGAACCCTCACTCATTTTTATAATTTGGAGTGTATAATTTGTCATATGGTAAATGTCAAGAAAAAAGGTTCCTGTCCCTGTCGGCCCAAAACCCTTTATTTTTAAGAAGTTTTCCCGAAAAGGCCCCGGGAGAGGATAAAATTACCGATGCGGCGGCAACCTGTCATTTGTGGTACACCGTTACAAATGTCTGGTGCTGAAAAATATTTGAGCTCTGATTGAATTTCTTTTGTAATGGATAGCGTGAAGCTTTATTTTGAATATCTTGCGGCAGGGGGCGTTTTAGATCATCTGAAATTATGACCAGCGCATCTATATTTTTATTTTTGGTGCCCGATTTGAGGGAATAGTATCCGGGCAGAGATAATTCCCAGGTAAAACGGAGCGGGGCGGATTTGACCCGTTCCAAAACCTCCGGCGGTATCGGTTCATACTCATAAACAAGTGTTTTCCGCGTGTAAATGTCCAGAACAGGCACCGCTGTCGCAGGGTTTACAACAGCATTGTCCCCGGCAAAGCTTACGACTTCAACATTGGCCCCAGGGATTGAATTTACATAGTGCCCTGCTGCCTGCAGGTTCTGGATTCCCAGGGTTTTCAAAAAAGGCATAAAGCCCATGAAGGCCAAGACATAGGATGTCCCGACAACAGACAAAATCACCTGTTTTGTCACTTTTTTGTTTTGTGTCTCGCCAATGCCATAAGCTGCCATTAGGGCAAACATCGGAAAAACAGGCATTGTATAGCGTATTCTTTTCACCTGCAGAAACAAAAAGAGGAAGAGGAGAAAGCTGACAATTAAAAACCTGAAATCCATTTTTCTGACAGCTGTAAAAATTGCAAAAAGGGCTGCTGCCGATATAAACGGATGGATTTGAAATAAAAAGGTGGAAATGTAGCTCTCGCCCCAGCGATCCAGGCCCGGTTTCTGGTACTCTAGCAGAAAGCTAAGCTGTGGACCCAGAATATCCCGATATACAAAAAAGAAAATTCCTGCCATTACAAGGAATAACATGATTAAAACCAAGCCCCGCCTTATAGCCTTGCCCGGATGTAAGCCTATAAAATAAGCATAAATAACCGGTAAAAGCGTAAGCAGCATCCAGGTTGAATATTTTACATAAAAAACCAAAAACAATGAGAAAGCGGCCAGTATAATACGGCCTGCTCCGCCATTTTTTAAAGCATTAACACAGGCAACAACCGCGAGCATGAAAAAAAACATGGTCGGCACATCCACCAGTATCAAGGGAACCTGGGTATACAGGTATGGAAAGCCGAGAAGCAGCAACCCCCCACGGAAGCCGGTGTCTTCATCCCACAGGTTTTTGCCGAGCTGGTAGGTTAAAACAACGGTTGAAGAATAAAAAAATGTATTGAGAACCTGGATGAAAATTCTTTGCTCGCCAAAACATTTAAATACCAGGCCATACAGGAAAGGGACCAAAGGCAGATCTGTCCAGGCAAAAATTTCCCTGCCCCACT
>Ga0224513_10000124_pt1 | contig 25808 bp, 38 predicted proteins | sample SF_May12_sed_USG_5_FD_169109 | JGI IMG/M metagenome (GOLD analysis project Ga0224513, IMG submission 169109) | Sediment microbial communities from San Francisco Bay, California, United States - SF_May12_sed_USGS_21 | ecosystem: Environmental > Aquatic > Marine > Sediment | place: USA... | reverse complement strand
ATAAATTTGAAACTGGTTTTCAGTTAACTCTAGGGGTATTACTTTTGGCTGAGAGTTTCCAAATACGTCCACCCATAAACAAAATTCTAGTGGTTTATTATTTAAATTGATGAGTGTTTTTTCAGAGGTTTTTTTCTCAAATATTGGATTTTTCACGCCTAAATAGGTTACCGTATAGTACGGTACCTTTATATCTTATTTGATCGTATACTAAACACAATGCAGGAGGCAAGCAGAGCAATCATGCAAGATATGCAGATTCTCAGAAAATCACATAATTTACAATCATCTGTTTCAGTCGTTGAATGCTATGTCTGCGGTAAAGGACTTCAAGATGGTCACAGTATTACCGCAAAGACACTGCCAAATGGGATAGTGCTATTTTGTGATGTCCATTATTCATTACAAAATATCAACATACCTAAATGATGAATTTTCATTTAACAATAAGCAACTATTTTTTATAATTCACACATGAATAGATTCCTTCTGCAATATCAGATAAAATATCATCTCCTTGTTTGAGAAGTTTGACAACTCTTTTGTCACCAATACTGTAAAACCTATTTTTTCCATCTTTTCTGCTTTTAACTAAACCGCACTCTGAGAGACAAGATAGGTGATTAGACACATTTGATTGACTTTGGTCTAATTCTTCTGAAATTTTAGTGACTGTTTTCTCTTCTTCTGATATTGATTCTAGTATGGATAATCTAGTTACATCTCCAAAACCTCGAAATAATTTGGCTTTAAGTTCAAACTGATCTACTTTTTGTTTCAATATATCATCAATTAATGATATGTTATTATATAAATAACATATTCTAACATTGTAGAATTAATAATGAGAATTGGAATTTTGTTTAAATCAAAGGAAACAACACAAAATATGATGGCCAATTATCTATTTATTGGAATCTTGATTTTTGCTATTGCTACAATTTCTTTGTCATTAATTTCTGAACAAGTCATAGCTCAAACCATGACTCCCAGACAACAACTGATGATGGGGACAAACCCTGATCAAATCACATGTGCTGATGGTAAAGTTCTCATGATGAATAATATGGGAATGCCTGCATGTGTTACTCCCTCTACATATTGGAGATTGGCAGATAGGGATTGGGGAAATTTCGATACTGAACTTTTAGCCAAAAACCAAAACCACATGCATGGAGTAATGGGCGCAATGATTAATCATCCACAAATGTCCCAAAACATGCATGATTGGATGAGAGATAATCCTCAACACATGCAAACTATGATGGATACTTGGATGCCACAAATGATGCAAAATGATCAATGGATGATGAATATGATGGGACCAATGATGAATGATCCTGAGCTCAGTCAACTAATGATGAACCACATGATGATGAATCCACAAATGATGCAGAATATGAAATCAAATCAACAATGGATGGAAATGATGTATGGAGGCTCTATGATGAATAATGGAATGTATCATGGAATGATGATGAACAGTACAATGACTTGTCCTTGGTGTCCATTCATGCAAGATTCAATGAATCAAAGCATGATGGGTTCAGGATGTGCATGGTGCCAAGGCAACATTGGTCATGGAATGATGGGCTCAGGTATGATGAATCAAGGAATGATGATGGGACAACACATGCAAAGTTCAACCCCTGACAAATCTCCAACCACAAGTCATGGCTGGATGATGCAAAATCCACAACACATGCAAGATATGATGAACCACATGATGAATGATCCTCAATCTATGCAGACAATACATGGAATGATGATGCAAAATCCACAACACATGCACGGAATGATGAGTGGAATGATGCAACCAATGATGAACCACATGATGAATGATCCTCAAATGCAACAGCAAATGATGAACCACATGATGAACCATCCACAGATGATGGAGCAGTGGATGCAAAATCAACAATTTGGAGAGGGTCTAAATGATAATGTAGATGAAAAAACTGAAACTAGTGCAAATTCACAAAATACTCCAGTTTCAATTGCTCTGGGGTCTGCTTCCCCTGAATGTGCGCAGACAAATGAATGCTATCTCCCATACTCTGTTTCAATTAATGAACATTCTAGTGTCACATGGACCAATGATGATGTGGCTGTTCATACTGCTACAAGTGGAATCCCTTCAGATGGTCCTAATGGGATTTTTGATAGTGGATTAATTTCTCCAGGAAAAACTTTCACAAATCAGTTTGATGAAGAAGGTACATTTGATTACTATTGCATAGCTCATCCTTGGATGACTGGTAGTGTTGTCGTATTAGAATAATATCTAACATCAGCTTTCATACCTAATTGGTATCAATACAATCACTAAAAATCTTCAAATCCTGTCGGATTAATGCCTAGACTCTGAGAGAATCAAACTAATTAGACAATTCCCCTAGAGGGTATTGAAAATTAAAAAAATAATGTCGAAAAGCTGACCTTACTCATTACAGTAATTTCTCATAAACGTGATTATATACTAGTACTTTATAGAACTAAATTTGATGTCAGTATTGAACATATTTGATATTTTCAAAAAATCATTAAACCAAAATTGATCTCATGTAAACAACAAAATTATCATATATTCATTAATAGTCAATTTATCCAAAAACATATTCATGAAGTTTTGTCTTAATTGTGACACCAAACTTTCACAAAATTTTGAAGACGTTGGGGGTCCAGGAATTTGCCCAAAATGCAATCCTGAAAAAATAATTACTAAAAAACTAACTTATGGGATTAATTATTCTGGCAGAACAAAACCCTGTTCTAAAGGATGTGGTTATGAAATTTATTGGGATGAGGAATTCAAATCAGACAGTGGGAAATTCATTCCAATTGACACACGAACTGCTGAGTCACATCAATGCAATGGACCTGCAGAATCAGGCGAACCATATTATCCTGATGTAGTAAAAAAATATACAAAGAAAAAAGAAATTGTACCTGAACCTAAAATCCCAATCCCTGCAGATATTTTGTTTGATATCAGTAAAATACCTAAATCCCTAATTGATGATGACTGGATTATTCACGAAATAGTTCAAGGTCACAAAGAAGAATCCCTGGGAATAATTCACTATGAGAATATGATTTCGCCAGAACCTGAAAAGATTCCAATTTCGAGCCTAAAAGATATCTTGTCTGAAAATATTCTAAACGGAATAGAAAAGTATGGTTTCTTAGGATTACTTCCATTTCAAGAAGAGGCAATCCGCTCAATTCTAAAGGGAGATAACTCAATAATTTCAGCACCAACTGGTTCTGGAAAGACTGAGGCATTTAGTATTCCAATTTTACAAAAGATATCCAAAGAAGCAAAGCCAGGAGTTTTTGCATTATTTGTATATCCGCTTAATGCACTAATTGATGATCAAGTATCAAAGATATCACAACTAATTGAAAAATGTGGATTGAAAAACAAAATTGATGTGTATTCAATTCACGGTGGGCAGAGTTCTGAATACAAAGACATGATAATTTCAGATATCAATATTAGGATTGAAGATGAAAGCGGAAACTTAGGAATTTTAAATGCAGCAACTCCTCCCAAATAATAAAAATTCCTAATATTGATCCAAAAATTTCTTTCTTAATCTAAACCCAGTATGACATGTATGAATATGCAGTAAAGCGAAATAGTTTAGGACCCATGTGGAACCTTGATTGTGGAGATTATTCGTAATATCTAACATTATTTGTTAATTTGACGTAAAACGGGACTGATCAAAACAAGTTAGTACCATATCCATTAGAATTTGAGATAACGGGTCCAAAATATGCCCCAAACTACGTATCTATCCCTCTAATGTCAATGTTGAATCTAATTTGTTACTAATGGGTTTGAACAAAACCAAAATTGGTACGAATCTAAGAGAATCCAACGTCTTGATGAAGAATTACAAATTCATATACTGTAATTCCAAATCAGAAATCAGTAAAATTGTTCAAAAACATCACTGTTGCCATAATTACCCCCACTCACACAAAAAAATCATTTGATTTGGGGCTTGCTTTGGCAAAAAAACTTAATACCGAATTGTCTGTTATTGAATGTGTTTATAAGGTTCAGCCCAAGTTTTATTTTTTTGAAACAGAATCGGACAAGAAAATTATGCAAGAACAAATTTCCAAACTCAAAGAAGAACTGAAAAAATGGAAAGAACTGGCACAAAAGGAAGGTGTTAAAATTAACACCAAATTTGCTTTGACGGATTCAATTGCTCATTGGGTGATTGATTATGTCAAAGAACACAAAGTAGGCTTGTTAGTAGTTGATTATCCCAAACTTTCTATGGTTGAGGCAAATCACTTTGATGACATCATTAACACTATTCATCATAAGGCACATTGCCATGTTCTTACTACAAAAAATTAACTGACATGAATCTCCTTTTCTAAAATATTGTAAGTTTAAATTAAAATTTTCCTTTAACACGACTCTTTTTCTATTCATGAATTTCCATGTGGGTACAAAAATCAAACACCTAATTTTTCATCTTTAGTAAGATCAAGATGGACTTTGTCTCCTACAGAAAGATTCATCTCTTTGTATTCATGCATGTCAAGCTTTAGTGATGTAACTCCTCCAGATATTCCACCCATACCTGAAAACATCTTGTTTAGATCTTTCATCATATCGTTCATGTTGGAAGGATTCATCATTTTTGAAGGATCAAATTGGGATTGGGATTTGTTTCCTTCTTGAAAATCTTTGGCAGATGTCAATGAAATTATTACGTAAGGCGCACCATCAGGTGAAGCATCAATTCTTTTTATTACAAACTCCTTACGCATATCGTAGACTTACAGGATGTCTTTATAATTAATTTTTTATTCCACGAGTGCAAAATCTTTGTCCCAAAAAAGTAGGTGAATCCACTTGGAGTTGAACTCAAGAGTAGAACACTTTATGAAGTCCTTTTTGTTGGATTTACTCAAATTATGAATTTTTTAAGAATAGTTAGTATCGCTTTGACTATAACTATTGTTACAATTTTTTTTGTCTCTGCTGAAATATTCAAGGAATACATCGAAGAAGAAACAGAAAAGCCTAATCTTGATAATCCATTTTTGCCTTATGCTGGATTGTTTTTGTTTGGTATACCTCCATCTGTAGCAGGAATTGTTGTATCTTTCTTCAAAACTAGTAAATCAAAAATCATAGGTTTTAGTGTAATAACTGGCGCATCTTATGTTGTAATTTTCATCATTGCAATTCTGATGTTAAATTATCCAACTACATTTGGTATTTCAGAAACATATTGGGAAATTGCTGAATAAAGAAAATGAAAACAACACCTACAGATGGTTTAGTAAATGTCAATAGATATACAATTTATGCGATGATTCCAGGTCTTGATACTTATGTCGCATCAAAACTGGACAAGAAAAAATTTGCTACAATATACACAGTAATCTTCATGACAGCAATACTTGCAGCAACTGTAATTGTTATGTATAACATGTCCTTTGATCCTGAATTAACTTCTGAGATGAATAAGACAGAGCGAGCAGATATGGTATATGAAAAATTTATGCCACAAATAGTAGCAATAATACTTGGGTCTATAGTAATCCACATTCCAATTTACACGTATCTTGTACGCAAATGGGCCAAAGAATGGAATGAAAATATTTCAAGGGGTTCTAAAAAATAATTTATGTGGGAACAATGATCAGAAAATTTTGGACATCCCTGATTCTCATTTGTATAGTATTTGTTATTCTGACCTTGGTTGAATTTTCTTTTTGGAATGCAGAAAGCTATTCTACCCTAAAATCAATACCAGATACTCAGGTGGTGCTATTTACCATAGCTGGCTTGATTCTGACATTCATTGCATACTTGTATGTTAGAAGAAAAGGTTGGTGGAATGTCAATGCAAAACATTGAGCATTAAAGAAATTTGCTTTCAATACCTCCTGTGGAGTAGGAAATCTGAACAATAGTAAGATAAATCCATTACTAAGTTAAGGTATGAGTTGAGGCCGTATTGATATGAATAAAAAATTATTAGTCTATCCAGGCATTGGCGTGGGAGTTATAGTAATTGTAATGATGATTCTAGTTACAGGGGTGATTATTTCCGATGTAAAAGACTCTACCTTCAAAATTGAATCAGACAGTATGACTCCTATCCTGAAAATAGGAGAGTTTGTAGAGGCAGACAGAAGCTATTCATTTGAGAATATCAGGGAGGGAGACATCATAGTATTTCATCCAGTGGATTTACCTGAGACTATAATTGTGCACAGAGTTGTATCAATAATTAATGAAGATCCACGTATCCTAATGACAAAGGGCGACTCAAATCTTGAATCAATACCTGATATAGATTATCCAATTACTGAAAAACAATATCTGGGAAAAGTGGTTAGTATATTTCCAAATGTAGATTCTATATTTTCAAAAGAGAATATGAGATATCCTTAGAATATGTAGCGCATGGCAAATTATGAGAAGAGTATGTCCACATCATTCTTTTCAAGAAAATAAAATTACTCTTTATTTTGTTTTGCTAAAAAATCCATAAAAAATTTTCCTTTATACTCTACATCCTCATCTATGACTTTGGTTTGAATATCTTCTAGAAATTGATTGTATACAGTTTCACGTTCATGCTTTAATGGAGGAGAACAAAAACACATCTCAGACCATTGAATTACATTAGGTTCAGTTATCTTAGCACGCTTCATTGAATTGACAATTTCTTGACCATCAGGTTTCTGATTCTGAATTGTACCATCAGTTAGTTTTTGATAAAATTCTTTCATTTTTTCTTCCATGTATCGAGCTTTAACTGAGTAAATTGCCACAAATTCTTGTCGTAATCGATATTATTATTTTTTACATAGATATTTTCTTAATTTGTTTCACGAACGTGCAAAATTATACGTTAAACACTACAGATACTGCAGAAGCAATAATCATGACCAAAATCAATAGTCCGAATGCCTTTCCTGTCTCAAATCCGTTAACTATCTTGATTGCCTTGACGGATATGACTACAATCCACACCATAAATGCAATTGCAAAAACAGCAATCAGAAGTGCATAAACCAGCATAGGTCCTATTGCAGACAGAACTTGTTCTTCGTCTGCATCAATAGACATGAGATATGATGGGTTTATTTCTGCAAGAGAGCCCCACATCAGAAACACCAGTACAGAAATTATGATCATCATGGGAATTACTGGAACATATGTGTGGAAGAAAACTGAGAATACCTTTTTCCAGTTTGTGTTGCCTCCAAGTTTTTTTCCAATAAAATAAAGGGCCACAAACGAAACCATTCCTTTTAGAAAACCTACCCCTGCAGTCAAAGCCATATCTGCACCTTCGGTGGGAAGACTTGCATCATCTACTTCTTCAAAGTATGCATCACTAATTGGAATCATTACAAATGGAAGTATTACGAATGCGCTGAGAATGGAGCTGACTATCAAAATACCAATTGACTGTGGAAGGTATTTTTCTTCATTATCTCTGATTTGTACAAATGCAGAATTTGGAGACATAATCACACGTAGAATTACATTTAGATCAAAAGGCAAAGTATGATAGAACCTCTCTCTATGTATTCATAAACATTTTTACTATTTCGTCAGTTCTTCGATTGTTTTAATTTCATTAGTGTAAAATCTTAGCCTCAACTAACAATTCTAAATTCATATTTTTTCTTGTATTGTCTCAAGAATTGTAAATAATGGTAAGGCATCCAATGGATAGATATTGTCTGTTTGTTTGAATTATCTATAGTAAATGAATGACATTGTAGTTCGTCATATGACAGAAGAGGATATACAAGAAGCAGACAGGATAATACGATTGGCCTTTGGTACATTTAGGGGACTTGAAGACCCTGAAAATTATCGTGCAGATGCAATGTATGCTAATCCTCGTTACAATGCAGATCCTTCTGCGTCATTTGTAGCTGAACTGAATGGCAAAATCGTAGGTTCTAATTTTGGGCTTCATTGGGGAAGTGTCGGCATATTTGGTCCCCTAACTATTCATCCCGATCACTGGAACAAAGGGATAGGCAGTAAGCTAATGGAGCCTGTAATGAGATGTTTTGAGAAATGGGGTGTAACTCATTCTGGAGCCATGACATTTGCAAACAGTCCAAAACACATTAACCTGTACAGAAAGTTTGGGTATCATCCAAGATTTTTGATTCCAGTAATGTCAAAAAAGATAGAACCCAAATCCATTCCTTCAAATTCTAAATCCACGTGGACAAGGTATTCAGAGTCCAAGGAAAATCAAGACAAGTATCTTGAGGAGTGCAGTCAAGTTACAAATACCGTTTACCATGGTCTTGACTTGGAATTAGAAATAAAGGCAGTAGACAAGATAAACCTTGGAGATACTGTCATCCTCTTTGATGAAAGTAAAGAGATTGTAGGATTTGCAATATGTCATTGTGGAATTAACACAGAGGCTGGAAATGACAAGTGTTACGTAAAATTTGGTGCAGTCAAGGCAAATTCAGAATCACAAAGCATTTTCATGAATCTTTTGAATGCATGCGAAGAGTTTGCCGTTTCAAAAGGACTTTCTACTCTGGTAGCAGGAGTCAATGCAGGTAGGTATAATGCATACCAATCTATGCTAAACCAAAATTTTTCCATTGATTTTCTAGGTGTATCCTTGCACCGACCAAATAATGGTGCATACAATATCACAGATAGATACGTCATTGATGATTGGCGTTAGGAATTTCCATCTAGCAAAATCAATGATTTATTCAGATTCATTTAAATTAAAAATAGTGCAAAATCTTTCCTCCTAACTATATCCCCATACACGTTGTACTCCCACTCAAATTTGAACTCTCAATTCTGAGCATATGAGTTCAAAATAAACACCTACTACGTATCTAGTCTCTTTAATGCCGATGTTGAATTACTCATGAATTTTTTTCAAAGATGTAGATCTAAGAGAATTCAGTTTTGATTACTTTGAGATGGACTCTAATGCCATGATGAACGTAAAAGATGTTAAACTGCTATTATCCCATTTTCAACAAGAAATGTAATTCCTTTTAAGAAATCATCATCACTAATCAAACCCTGTGTCCACCATCCAGCGTTATTCTTAACCCAAGTGGGAATTACATCGTTTTCTGAAATTGAAACTTGAGATGTAGGTGGGATTTGTAATATTTTTTCTTTAATCAAAAATTGAATTCCTTGAATAAATGCTTCATCATCTATTTGTCCATCGGCCCACCATCCAGCATTATTCTTAACCCAAGTGGGAATTTTAGAAGCTGAAATAAAACCGTCATTTAATTTTTCAAGTAGTGGGTTCTCATCGATTTCAATTTCGACAATAGCAAATCCGCTCATGGACGCATCTGGTTTTTCTTGTTCTGGCCCTGTACCGTGAACAAATATGGAATAACGTACAAGTCCTGCTTTTTCTTCTATTGGAAGAAGATGGTGAACCTGACCAAATTCATTAAACAGGTTATTTTGCCCAATGTCTTGTGCGTATGAACGTAATTTGTTGCCTTGCTCATCGACAACCCAAATATCATAATGAATTTGATCTAGAATCTCAATATCATTATACTTGCTAATGAAATTTATTTTCCAGTCGATATTACAACCTTCAATAGGTATTTCTGGAGAATAATTGTACTGAATCATCATGGAATGTGTATCAGTAGCAGCACGTTCACTTACATAATCATAAAATTCTGTAGGACATCCCAACAACTCTTCTTTTTGAATTGTTTCTTCTACATCTTTGAAAGGATCATTCACCATATTTTCTTCATACTTTAACAAAGTGAATTGATACATTATTGGAGCGTTGTCAGAAGTAGTCTTTGCATAAGTTAATGCTTTAACAGGAAAAGGAAAATCATCCACTATCCACATTTCATTATCACTCCCACTATACCAACCAACAACAATGGCATCTACAGTTCCAACAGGAGAATCTATTGTTTCTATTCGATTCGGAATTAATGGAGCATCACTACCGCCACCTATCGGACCAATATTACCCCATTTGCCAGATCTAAACTCTTGCGGCCCATGAATTCTATCATCTTCATTTGCAGTAGCAAAAGCAGACAGCCAATTTAATGAAGATTTGATTGCAATGGCATAATCAAAAAGATCCTCATCAAATAATATGGGCTCAGGAGTGGTTTTGCCAAGACCCCATGAGCCTTTGATGACTTTATTGCCATCAATAATTACAATTTTTGCATCCCACAATGTTTCACTAATATTTTGTATCTCTCCATTGATCCACATTTTCAATTTAATAGGTGAGCAGTCATTAAGATTTATTTCACATAAAGAATACTCAAAATAATTTCCTCCTTTGAGACCTTCTCCGAGATACCATGTACCATCAACATCAACACCACCTGATATTTGAGCATCCTGACCATAAGAAAGATTTGACAATCCAAGACTACATAAAATAACTAATAGACTAATCTGTACTAGTTTATTTTTCATAGTTGATTTTTAAATTAATGGATATTAAACATAGGTTAACTGTGTCAGATGTGCTAGTGTGATTTTTATAATTCAGCTAGTGTATGGTACAAGCCAGAGTTTTTCAGTATGGGAATTATGGATCTGACATGAAAACCATAAGTGAAAATAAATAGATTTATTCTTTCTAATTTTGTTACAATATCATGTCAGTATCAAAAAAATCCAAAATGAAATTTCTTCTAGTTATTCCAATATTTGCAGGCATTATTTTTTTTTGGAACCAGTATGACAGAATCTGATATGTTCAAAAATACTGAACCACAAGAGCAACTTTTAGCACAATTTGCAATAAACTATGAAGCAATGATGACTGCGTGTAGCGAAGATAATCTTAACCCTGAAGATCTAAAATCATGTCTTGATGCATTTGATGAAGTAAGGGAATTCTGCGTTATCGAGAAAGCAGATCAATGTGGTGACAAACGAATGGAAGAGTTAGAACAGAAATTATCTAATTAATTCTATTTAGAATCTAGAAAATAATCCTGTTTTATTGATATTGTTTATCTTGTAAATGCACAAATTGTATTCAGAAAGAACCTACTTTTCATCTATTTTTTTGTTATATTCGTCTACTATGCGATTGTACTCGTCAATCTCTTTATTACTCTCATCGATATTTTCTTCAAACAGTTCTGGGTGTTCCTCTTGAACTCGCCTCATAAGTTCCTTGAATGTTCCTGGGTCATTTTTTTGTAGATCCAAAAGCAATTTTCCTATTGAATTATCCAGATTACTCATATCAGTACTTTTTTCTTTAGGGTATTTTTATTGTTCTAAAGTAAAGAATTTGTAGTATCCTTTAAATAAAATTACAAAATTATTTGTAATTTGACTGTTGACCTAAATGGCAAACAATTCTTTATCTAAATGTAATTTTTTTTTATTCTGATTTTTTAAAAAAAACCTATCTGTAATTTAATTATCGAGTCAGAGACATCTTACGGTGTTAGCTGGAAGAGCCCAATGCTCACATAAACTAGTTAATACAATTACAGTCTCCAAGGCGATGGAGACTGACTTTTTCCCCCTACAATCATGCTTTGTTCTCTTTAATTGTAAAATTATAAAGCATTCTTGCTTCTTGCCATTGATACCAAACTAAATTCCACATTAAATCATTTATTGAACTACGGTATTCTTCTGTGAGTGCCATGCCTCTTAGATTATAGGCTATATTGCCTCTCATAGTTCCTAGCTTGATCCCCAACATGACACATTCTCTGTTATTATTTGGCAGTTCTTTACCTCTGAATCTATTAGGTGTTGAATCAAAATCATCAAAATACTCTGTTTGCCACTGAAATTTTGATTTCCCAAAAACGTCTAGAATTAATGAGACTATCATAATCTAGTTCTTTTTTGTCTAGTTTTTTCTTTATTAGATCTTCAGATTTTTGTTTTCTTTGCTTGCTGAGATTCTTCTCTAATTCGTTGAGTGCTTTGGATTTGGACACTTTTTCTGTCATGAATTTTCTATACAATGCTGACTATCTAATTATTTCTTAACAACATCAAAATCATATTAAAAAATTATTAATGAAATTATCTGTATTAGAAATATGCCTCTAGATAAAATGCCTGATTCAGAGCAATTCATTCCAACTCACAAATCAACAATCTTACATACTAAAGGAAAACCTGTGGCATGCATAATTGATCAAAACCCTCAAAACAAATTACGATATGAAAAAATGTTAAATCATCCTGATTTAAAGGCCAGTCTAATTGGATTTCTAAACAAGGCTGAAGATCTAGGACTATTCATGGGATTCAAATTAAAGATTCAAGCAGATGATGATTTTTTTGAATACACCGTATATCCTAATGATGAATTCATTGAAACAGTAATTTTTGATGAAATAATTTACATTATTGATGAAAAACTAGAGAATCTCTTTTCTTTGAGAATTATAACCGATCAATTTGTAAAAACAAAATCAGAGTTTGATAAATTCCAAAAAATGATAACATGATATGTTTTCTGATATTTTCCAACCATTCAATAACTACTGTTCTATGAATTTTTTTAGTGGCCAACTTTACAAATATGTTAAAGACTAGAGAACCAACACTTTTGGATAGAGAGGATGGTCACTGATATCAGACAAAATTTGATAAAATTTATCCTTCGATAAGTACAATTCTTTCAGCCACATCTTCAGAAGAGAAAAAAAATGGTCTGGACTCTTGGAAAGAAAATGAGCCAGCACATGAATACATTACTATACAATCTCAGGACATTGGAACTCAATCCCATAAAATTATCGAAAATTATTTGAGCAATAATTTGTCTCTTGAAGAATTTGATTTGCTGCCTATTGCACATTTTAATAATCTAAAACCCTACCTGGAGAATATTTCAGATGTTACCTGTATTGAACAAAGAATGTATTCAGACAAACTTAGGGTTGCAGGAACTAGCGATTTGATTGCACAATACAACGGAGAACTATCAATTATTGATTACAAAACAAAAAGAAAACCCCAGAGAGATGAATACATGTATGAATATTATTTACAAACTACCTGTTATGCTCAAATGTTTCAAGAAGTAACAGGCAAAAAAATCAACCAAGTGGTGATTTTAGTTAGCAGTGAAAAAAACACTAGACAGGAATTTATCAAAACATGTGATGATTATATCAAACCCGTGAATGAAAGGATTGAACAATACTATTTGAACCATCTATCCTAATGAATTGCAGACTAGTTCAAATTCTGTAAATCAAGTATTTCTGGAAATTGAGAAGAAGATTGGGTTTATTTGTCTCGTTTAATTCAATTATTATTAGTGAATCTGCAGGTTATAGTAATTGTACTATCTTTGGTAATAATTGGATCATTTGCCTCCCCTGCTTTTGCACAACAGTTTGCAGAGCCCAATTATGAAATACGTGGTGGAGAAGTTTTGGGTTTTGAGATAGATTCAGAAAATAAATCTCTAATAATTTCATTAGATGTTAGAGCCAGAGGAGAACTAGTCATAACGTTACCAAGAAATTTGATTGATGCAAAAATCGGTTCTGAAGATAGTAGTTTTAAAATCCTTGTCAGTGGGCTAAACCTCAATTTCTTTGATGAAACCGCAACATCATCTGATAGAACAGTTATAATTCCATTTAGCAGATCTGACTATGAAGTAATAATAACGGGAACACAGGTTTTCTCGCAAATATCTACCGTGCAAACTAAGACACAAACAATAGATGAAATGATAGATGCAGAATTAAGATCACAAATACCTGAAGGTAATGCAAAACTGTTGATATTTTCTAATACTGAATGGTCAGGTGCACTTCAATCTTCCAGCTTTGATTACACCGAAATAGATGGTAAAAGTAACGAGAGTGTTATCTTTGAATGCAATCCATCTCTTGGCAGTGAAGGAATTTTTGGCGCAAAAATTCTAAAAACAACACAAGATGGTTACTTGACAATTGCTGTAATTCAGAATCAAAGAATTCTGTCCCAAGGATCAACGACAACTCCATTTGGTGAAATTCTCATAAATGGTAACTGTGATTCTAGTTTTGAAACTGGTCCTGGAGGATGTCTTATTGCTACTGCCACATTTGGTTCAGAACTAGCACCACAAGTACAACAACTACGAGAACTCAGAGACAACCATTTACTACAAACAGAATCAGGAAAATCATTTATGAAATCATTCAATAATTTCTATTATTCATTTAGTCCATACGTTGCAGATTATGAACGTGAGAATCCTATATTCAAAGAAATGGTTAGACTTTCAATTACTCCCATGATTTCATCTCTCTCGATTCTAAATTATATTGATATAGATTCAGAAGCTAAAGTGTTAGGTTATGGAATTAGTTTGATTTTATTGAATGTGGGTATGTATGTTGGAATTCCAGTTTTTGCAATAATGAAATTGAGAAAAATAAATCCGTAACTATTACCAATCCTGATAACCGTACCTTAATTCTACTTTTCATGTATTTAATGGAGTGATAATTCAATATTAAATGAAAACCATGAAAACTATCTCAATGTAATCTATCTGGTACAACCACATTTGACATAAACCACTTTGAATTCTCCATCTATTTTTACATTATGTGACATTGGTTTTTGACAATGCTGACACTCTACAAATCCGTGATATTCCTCAACTTTAATTATCTTGTATTTCCATGATTTTGTCTGTTCATCCCAGTATACAGAATTAATTTCATCTGGACCTTTCATACTTTGAATGAATTTGGTAATTTTTCAATATTTGCTTATATTGTTTTTCATAATATTCAATTACCCATAAAACCACTCATTAACTGAAATTTTTCCTGTGCGACATTTAGATAATTTTTTTACACCTAATTCATAGAATTTTGAATTAATTTGTGTCTAAAAGATTGAGATTAGTTCAGAAATGGTTAGATAGCTGGTTTAATTCAAAAAAAATTATGGCTGAAAAGGAACTTAGTGTCGGAATTCAAGCAGGATATTTGTCTGACAAGGGCAAAGGAATTGCCAGACTAGATGTTAATTCTATGGACCATCTTGGTTTGTCACCAGGAGACATTATAGAAATACAAGGTAAAAGAAGAACATACTCAAAATGTCTACCACGTTTAGAAAAAGACTATGATGAAGGAGTCCTCAATATTGATGGATTAATTCGAAAAAATGCAGGCGTAGAAATAGGAAACAGAATCTACATAAAGAAAATTTTGACTTTAGAAGCTGAAAAAATAGTAATTGCACCCTTAGAAATAATGCCTCTAGTTGAGGAAAATGACCTTAAAGAAACATTCGTTGGTGTTCCTTTTATTAAAGGAAACAATATTGTGTTTGAAAATTTGAATGAATTTTCATTTTTTAGAGTCATTGAAACTATACCATCAACTAATGTAGTAATTGCCACTCCAAAAACAGTATTCCAGATTGAAGATTATTTTTTCATAAAGGATGAACCTACTTCAGATGACACTGAAGAAAGATATGATGATGAAGAAATTACTCTGGAAGAATTTCAACAAATGAAAGCAGATTTTTAAAAAAATGCTAAATTATTAATTATTTCCAATTAATTGCTATTCTTTTATTGTAAATAGATGAAAATTTAGATCATTCTTAAATATCATTTTAACGTAACTAGAATAACGAGAAGCCGTTGTTCTGCGTAGTAGAATGATTGGTTCGGAAAACAATTCATGTTATCGTCGTGTTCCTAGATCTGTGTGTTTTCCAAGCATTTCTCGTTGTTTTAATTAATTTTAGTAAGATATAGTGAAATTATCTGAAAACAATTCGCTGTCTAATACCAATTCCATACAAGATTATGTCAATGATTCATCAATTAATAAAGTAAAAGAGGAAATTTTGACAAAACAAAATGTGATTCAGCTGTAATTCCAGCTGATATTGTAGCTGATTTGATTTCAAATGATGATATAGAATGGGTTGATGATGAAAGTTATGAACCTGAAAGTGAATTATAGAGAAACATCAAATATTTTTTTTATTTTTTAAATCTCTTTCTATAATTTTATCCAGAGCAGTATCCGGGAGTTTAGAATATAATTCATCAATTTTCTTTGTTGAAGATATTGTTCGATTTACAATGATATTCACTATATCAAATAATGTACTTGCTGTTTTTTCATCATCCTGTAAATCCATATGTAATGGGTGAACTGCGTTATCTCCAATTACTCGTACAATATCTAATGCTTTTTTTATTTTTTCATCTAATTCTTTCTGTACTAATTTACCAATCTTTTGATTTATAGTACCAGATCCAGGTTCAATTTGATCTAAAATTTTTTCAATTACTAATCTTAACAAAGCACATGAAGCGGGTGGAGAGAAAAATAACACTTTTCTTGCTTGCTCAAATAATGGTTTGATTTCACTTGGAATATCTTCATGAGGTAGAGGTGCAGAACTTTCAAATGGATAAACCATTTTCTTCTCTGCCCAAATGGATTTATCATGGCACCTATTGCAAGATGCTATTCCAAAGTCTTCCACAATATGGCGTGTTACTGGTTCGTTGATAATACCCTAATGTTGTTGACTTTGATGATAGCAGTGAGGACAGACGAACCCATCTTTTTGAAATTCGGGTAAATCTTTTGAATTTATCTCAGTCAATTAATATGAAATTAATCTATTTCTTTAATAATATTCTTCTAAAGTCTTACGACCATCACATGTTTTCCTGCCTAAACCGGGGGGATACCATTTTTACTCTTTGTCGATAAACTCGTTTACACTTTACTTTGTAAGAAATATAACAAAAAAAGAGAAAAATGTTTTGTCTAAAGTCTTGGCATAATGCTGAGTCTTGATCTTGCAGAAACTGCAATTATTGAGATAATTGCTACTGCTAGAATCATGGCTGCAATTGTACCAAATTCAGGAACTACATTAAAGTAGATTATCTCTCCTGTGGGTCCTGTCCAGTTTGCCTGATCGTCAGGTAGTCCAAATCCTAGTAACGTCACTTCAATGTCTACTGAGTCATCAGATGCCAATGGTGCCGTACTGTGCATGCCATTTCCTTCGTGTTCATGAGCTCCCATAAAGGAAAGAATTTCTTTACCATTTTGGGTAGCGACAATGTCATAATTGGCATGTTGTATTAGTCCGCCACTACTCGAATCTCGGAATTTCAAATCAATTAACATTGATTCATTAGCAGTTGGATTGATAGATGTTATCTCTACTCGTACTTTTCCATCAGAGGACATTCCAGTAACAGTAGTTTCTATTGTGGATGGAGCGCTTACTACCAGTTTAGCGGTAGGTTCTGCACCTGCTTCTTGTACTATGATTAATCCTTGCATCCAAGGATGTACCATACAAAAGTAAGGAATCTCACCTACTGCAACCGGAGAATATTCAAACAAACCTCCTGCCATTATTAGTCCTGTATCAAATTCACCACTTGGGCCATCTGATGCAGTTCCTGCTGTGAATGTATGGGCTGCAGTGTCAGTGTTTGACATGATTACCAAGCCTCCCACATCAACTGTTGCAGTACTTGGAATGTAACACCCATCTGTGGTTTCTTCACATCCTGGAGCGCCAGAACCTGCTGTTGGTACAATTGTGACATCTGCATTTTCTGCAAATATTGGTGGAGCACCCAACATAATGGCAGTTACAAAAATTGCCACTAATGGAAATGCTACACTAGTCTGTTTTTTCATTGATCAAAAATTTATGTGTAAAGATAAAAAAGTTGTTATGTGTAATTGAATTATCTAATCATGATCCGCTAAAATACTACCGTGTCTAAAAATTCAGTATCCTGAAATTAATGTACATTCCATGGAACAAACATCTGCAATATTGGCATTAAAAAATTTTCCACATACTTTGCAATTTTTTTCCATGTTTTGTATTATTGTAATTTTGTTTTAAACCCTTTGAAAATTAGTTCACTCTAATTAGTTGCAACTAATTAGAACCAGCTAATTACGTAAAGCTAACTAACTTTTGATTAACTATGGGAATTACAATGCTTGAACTTTAAGGAAACAATCGATGATGAATTAGTCAAAGAAAAATTCAATGCAATTATCATTGAAGATAGTTTTCATTCATGGGATTAAATTCATTCATTCCATATTGATTGTGTCTTGAGCCATGCAATCAAATCTCTATACAACTTACTTTTTTGCATGTTCAAGACTCCAATTTCAAGGTTAATTGATGACTTTACTGTTTTTGTATAGTTTTCATATTTGGCAAAAATTATCTTATCTAGATGCATCTCATTTTGCATCTCTTTTTTTGCCAACTCTTCAGATTCAGTCATGGCAAAACTTGCAAATAACACTCCATCAACCCAATACGCATTAGCTGATTCTAATGAAGACATCATCCCTATGAGATCATCTAGGCTCAACTTGACCATATCTCGAACATAAATTCGATCATAAGGTTTGTGGATAAACTCTGTCATGAAATCTATTTTTTGTAGAGTTTAATGAAGATTTGGAAATTTTATAACTAGTTTTTTAAAAATTGTTTCATGAATGAAAAAACAAATGATTCGTCTGAACATGATTTGTTTGTTACAGAATTTCCAAAACAAGGCTGTGGAATTGTAGATTATCTTCAAGGAAGAGTACACTTTGCTTTACTTGATCAAATCAAACTTATGAATGCCTCTGGAATGACACAAGAACAAATAAAAGAAACAATCATTGCCAACGTGACTGAAATCATTGACCATTTTGATCCTCAAAAAGAATCAAAAAGTCTTTGATTCCATTTTTAATGATTCTGCCATGATAATTTTGTGGCATTTACAATAGCAGTTAACATGTGGTAAATCGTTATCATTTCTGTATTTACATTCTTTTGTATGTTTTATCATTGACAATTTCTAAACTCCGTTAATTCAAATGGAACAAAATCGTTCATTAATTCATATTCATCTTTTGGATAAATTTTTTTAAATTTTTTAGAATTCCAATTTGTCATACTAGAACATTTTTAATGTCCTAGAAAAAAGTTGAGTTTCTAAAAACAAAAAAATAGTTAGGGTTTATTCTAATCTGCATCGTATTATGCTTTGGTAGGATCGCGACTCAATATGTTTAATACGTGTTCTACAATCTGTTTTTGACCTCCAGCATGAAGGTCTGTTCGTACTGTATCAGATCCCAAACTAACAAAAATTAGATTGTCATCTCCGAGAGGAAAAGTCATTCTTGTAATCTTTTCAAATGCTGCTACTGCATACATTCCTTTTCCGATTTTTGGAGTCAATTCTTTTCTTCCTTTCCATGCAGCTGCGGCTCTTTTGAGTGAATTTGCAGTCTCTTCTGAGGAGAGAAAATTCGTTATTCCTTCACGATGACTGGTAGCAAGTGTGTTCCCTTCAGCATCAGTAATTATGCTGTGTCTGATGTTGGGGTCCGAATCCATTATTCTCTTTAAGAGATTCTCATAATCCATCTATTTTTTACGTCAAAATATGACTTAAAAGGATTCTGAAAATTATCAAATCCCATTTCAGGGTTGTTGTTCTCAATATATCGATATATTTCAAAATACTCCCCTCAGACAACTGAATTAATTTCTAGGATGCAAACCTGATTTTGATGATTATAAAAAAAATAAAAGCGGTTTTGGTGTTAATTTAATGATTTTTTGTACTCAAAATAATCTAAAATTGCTTCATTGAGGTCATTTAGTAAGTCACGGTCTTCAAAATCTGAGTTCTTTAATTCTTTCCAAGTTCTTTCAATTTCCTCTTTTAAAACATAAAGCGTTCTTTTGTCATCACAATGCACAAGTGGTATTTTTAAATATGGAATTTATGTATGTCTTGAATCTAATTTCTTACCGCTCCAGTATTGTACTTCCTTTTTTGATATAATAATTAAAAATGTCTCATAATGACCAATCTGTTTTTTGTTCATGCCCTCCTTTGAGAATTTTGCTGATTTGATTTATTCTTCTGAAAAAGCCAAGAAAGTCAGATTACTTCCCATTATGATTGATCATTGTTATTTTGTATGTTTTATCCTTGTAAAATTTCTATTAAATCACGACTAACGATTTATCAGCATCAATAATATGAACAAATCAGTAGTGACTCTTTATATTGAATTTAAATTATTTTTAGTACCCGACCATAAATGGTGAATGGTTCAAAATTTCATAAATTTTTGAATATCACCATTTAATTTTCATTACTTTGTGAATTTGCAGTTTTTTCGTAAAAAAATTCTTGTTTTTTCAATTCTTTTTCTGGAATAATTCTGCATTTTCTAATTGGGACCAGTCTGGAAATTTGTTCATACGTGTACATGTCTCTGACATCAGCTGCATAGGCTATTTGCAAGAGAGGTGATCTTTCTTCAATCATTGGTTTTGCTTGCTCGTATCCTCCAGTTTGTCTCATTCCTGTTCTAAATAGCCCCACATGCGTACTATTCTTTGAAACTTGTGGGTCTTGATAGCAACAAATTGCAAACTCGTCATTGACTTTTTCAATAATTGTTAATCTGGTAAATTTGTCGCTCCAATTTTCTATTTCCTTAGCTATTGAAATTGCCTCTTCTTTATCTTCAAACACCGCTGAAACTACTAATCTATCTTTTTCATATGCCCATGAAATCCCAAAACTTCTATGCCAATCAATTTCAAATGACATGTGTCTCATAGAGAAATTATCAAATTAACGCTTTCGAATCATATTATTTGGGAATATTTGGAGGATTTATTGTCTGAGAATAATTTATCTCCATTCATACTATTTTCTTTATTATGTACTATTGACATTCCCTCTTCTATCTTTTCAAAATCCCCACCTATCTGTATAGTAAAATACTCTAAATTGAGTTTTCATGATCGGGATTACACTAATCTAGCAAATTACATCCAAATCTGTGTGATAAACAAAAAAAGAAACTAGCAAAATTTCTCACATTCACATTGTCTGCTTGTAAACAGATTTTTGAATGATTCAAATTTTGACTGACTAATTGATGGTTTTGTTTTACCAACAATTCTGAACAGTTTGATACCCGTCTCAGAACTAATTCCTTTGTGCCCACATTCCATTCTTCATCAGATATGGTTGTGGATTTCTCATAAACACTTTTTTTCGTGCTTTGATATCATATGCATCAATTGATGACATGTATAATACTAACTTAATTGATATTACAAATCCAGAGTAAATTTTTTCATAGTTTTTAGCTTAAAAATAATTTTTAACTGTACACATCTACAAAAATTCATTTGAATTCTAGTCTTGACAAAAGAGAATCAGGGCGCAATTGATATCTGTCTCATTTCACATTCGCACTTTTCTCTTTTTCCACAATAAGGACAATTGCAATCACAGTAAATCAATGCTTGTCGACATGATACACATTCTGTATATTCTGCAAAATCCTCGTTCAAATTATCTTACCTCTCATGAGTAATCATGACTGACAAAATTGATAAGTAGTATGCCGTAGATTCTAAAAATAAGTTATATTATTTGTCTTCAATCAAACAAATGTTTAAAAATTTCTGGTAGTTTTTTTTATATCTCAAGGCTAACATAATGTTGACGCCTTCGTGTAGTGGTTTAGGCATGCTATAAACGACCGCTACTCCAAGACGTCGTTTAATTTCTGTTTTTTAATATTGCTTCTTCAGGTGTTTTTTCTTTGTTTGATTCCCAATGCCAATTATGATGTTTTTTCCAGTGTTTATCTAATTCATCAGTGGTTGGCTCTTTTCCCAGCGGGATCCCACATAATTTACATTGTATCATTTTTTAATTTCTCAGATTTTTTCTTTTTTGGTTTAATTATTGGATGACATTGTACGGGAAAGTTTTCGTCATTATCCATTGTTTGAGTTATGAGTTGTTTAAAATTAAGAGTTTTGCTATTATCAAACTATCTAAATTCATGAACAATTAATTTTTTTTACAATTAAAATTTCAACATTCAAAAAATATTTAATGATCTGATTATTTTGATTTTTTCTTTTTCATAAAAGATCTAAATTTTTGTCTTTTTCTTCCTCTCTCTAAATCCATAATAGAATATGTTTTTCCTGTTTCACATAGTTTCATTTCCCCAGTAATTTCATCATGATTTGATTCTAGTATGCCATCTGACAATAACTCTCCTACAATATCCCAAGCTTTACTTTCTGAAATTTCAAACTTATATGGAATTGTTGAAATTTTGGTAAAAAAACCACTTTTTGAATTCCTTAAAATAAAATTTTCAACTTTTTGTTCTATTGTTAACGAGGGCTCCTTTTTTTTGAATTTTCTAAAGGATTTTCTTTCTGACAATGTTTTTTCTAATACTTTCTAATATTTTAGCTAAATCATTTGGAATTCAATGTATCGGGATCATTGTTTCCAGGCAAATATTTGTCTCCAAGCTTAAACTTTATTTTTTCATCAAATTCTTCTTGGAGTCTTGTAAGGTAGATTTCTGCCTCTGTTTCGTCCTTTGGAATTCCAGTATCTATATCATAATTAAAACCAGTTGCCAAATGATAAAATTCCTCAAAGAATTCTTTGCAATTAATTACATCTGCCTTGGTATCTATTGAGACTACTAAACAGTTATCTTCTATTCTAAATTTGAGACAAATTTCTTCATCAATCATGATATCTGTCATGACTGCCATGAGATATGGTGTGTACTTTTCCTCTAGTCTGCCTTGTCCCTTATTTGTAATCCATAACTCTAAACCATCTGCCAAATAATCAAAAGTTTTGACTGTTACATCCCTAATATCTGAATCCGGATTTGCTAGTTTTGAATTCCATGATTTTGCCCCACTATTATCAGGCTCTACATACAATGTATCAAATTTTAAATTTTCATTTATTTGTTCAAATTCCCAAACTTGTTTGTTGGTCCACATTGGTGAAAATTTGTCAATAAGCCCTCTTGTTTGTTTATCCAATAATTATTTCTTGTTTGCCTCTTGTTTATTCTTTCTTGAACTAATTACTAATCCCTGATTTAAGAAATTCTAGTGTGCATTCTGCAAGTTCTTTATTGGAGTGTTTTTTGATCTTGTGTTTACAATTAGGACAAGTACCCGATCGTTCTTCTGCAAATTCATCTCCTACTTGTTTCATACAGCATTCCATTAATTCTGATGTTGAATGTGATTCCATTGCTAGCTTACATGTAGGGCATTCTGTCATATTTACTCCTTTTATCACAATTATCTTGGTAATAAAATATTTTCATTTTATTAATTTGAATTTGTGTGTATTCTGAAAAATTCTGATTATTTGTCAAATTTACATGCCTGTTAAATCATCATGCAAATTATTAACCAAAACCATGAATGCTCAACTGAATCAATTATTGATCTAATCTAATTTAATCATAATGCCTTACTTGATTTGATATTAATTTGAAATCATCCAAACAATATGTAAAACCCTGCAGCTAAAGCAACTATTGAAATTCCCATCCAAACATAAAATTTCCCCAACATAATGATTCCTAAATTCTTCTAAAATTAATAGATAATGTAGATTAAACCTTCCTAATTACAAATCCCACAATGAAATGACATTATTCCCGTATTCTTCCTGAATTTCTAATTCTCTTGAACTATTTCCTATAGTGAATAATGTTAACAAAGTTAACACGTCAGTTAATTACTAAATCACTATAAAGAAAATATGGAATTAGATGAAATAATTAATCTGGCGCCTTGGATATTTATTTCTGGAATAGCTGGATTAATAATAATTCGGTCAAAGTTTTTTGAAACTGTAAACTGTAGTACTTGTTCAGGTATGGGAGTCACAGCTAACGGAGTTAGGGACGCTGTAGATTGCACTGATTGTAATGGATCAGGAAGGAGAAGAGTGCGAAAATGACACTCCTCTAGACATCCCTTACGACGTTTTCGTGTTTAGGAATTGTTTGTGACATGTTGTTTATCCCGTAAAAATGGCGAGATTTTTCTAATTTTCATGATTTGGTAAATGCAGACATCCAAAATTGAAATATCTTCTTGTTATATTCTGCAAATATGGTTGCATTGTCATTCCACATCTTGATGTTTTTCTTTACTACATCTATCGTTGAAATGGAAATGTTGTCTCGCAATGAACGAGCTCTTGCAAATTCCTCATTCATACTTTCAATGAGTTTTTGAGCAGGTTCAGGAAGATTAAATAATTCTGTTTTGTTTACAAACTCTTTCTGTAGCAAAATATTTGTCTGAACGATATTTTTCCATGCTTTGTAATACTCATTTTGTAGATTAAAGAATTCATGTTGAAAACGTGGAACAGACTGTTCAATATCTATAAAATATTTATTATAACCTTGCTCGATTGCAGAAAAGTTGTCTTTTGATTGTTTTTCTACTGTTTGATTTTTACTACTCATAACGTGATAACTATTCCTAATTGATTTAAACGAATTGCTCTAGTTAAGATACCCATTTTTACAATGATATCCAGTTATGTTTCCTATTTCTTTCAAATATTATATAATAATAGATTATTTTTGAAATCTTTTCATCTACTTTTAATCCCGAATTGTTGGCTAAGGGTTGGAAGTCTAGGTAATCCTATCTCAAGGGTAATTTTACGCAAGATATGACCTAGGCACCCTGAGGATTTAATGAGATCTTTGTGTCAATTGTTCATCACAGATGATTAAAACCCATGATACCTACTTTACATTCTACATTTGTCACAAATTGCCTCAAAAGACTCCTCATCTAAGACTAGTGAAACCCCTGATGAGTAACATTTTGAACATAATCCTATCATAAGATATTGGACTCCTTACATTCCTCACATAGTAGGACTGTGATTTCTTCCTTTTTTAACAAAACAACTGTATATGAAACATCAGCCTTATCCTGATTGCAATTATGGCATATTCCTATCATGAAACTGTAGCAAAATGATGGGGATTATAATTATTCTGTTGAATTTTGATTCGATCTGGGTCAATATCTTGAGATCTAGAAGGAATTAAGTTAGTAGATTATAATGATTCCAAATAGGAGTTACTCTTGAGTTGGTTTCTAACACATGTCACTTATTAGATCAAAAAGATAATATCATTCATGAATTATGATTTCAAAAGAAATCAAATGCTCATATTGACAACTATTAGCATTTCATTATTATTGGTAAACCCTGTGTCGTCATTTTCATTGCAAGAACCTACAAAAACAATTCTAACTCTTCATAAATTTGAATATGCTTTTTTCAATGGTGGACAAACAATTGTCTTTGAGGGTAAATTAACAACCGAATCAGGAGATAGAGTACCTTTTGTAAAAATTATAATCAAAAATGATGGACCCTGTCCAGAAAATCATGTTATAGCAGAGGGGATAACAGACAAACATGGGCGTTTTTGGATCCCTATTATTACAAAGGTATGGGATGAATCAGACAATTTGATTAAAGTTCACGCAGAGTTTGAGGGAAATGATAATTTCTTACCTTCTACATCTTATGAATACAATGTTGTAATTTATCCATTACATGCAGAAAAATGTGTGAATTAATTATGATTCTCAGATGGCGGTTCCTCTTGGTGTTGGTTTAGTAGAAATTATCTTGACAAAATTAATAATTTAGATTTTGGAAAGCAAGCAAGCTTGATATCATATTGCCTCGACTCTTTGGGAGTTACAGTTAGATATCAAGCCAGCAAACATCTTGCTTCCAATATTTTTAACAATTCTTATTTTCAAAAATTCTTAAAATAAAAAGTGTCTTGATTTTTGATCAAAATGGGTTAAAAAAATTATCCTTTCTTAA
>Ga0224513_10000123_pt1 | contig 25845 bp, 29 predicted proteins | sample SF_May12_sed_USG_5_FD_169109 | JGI IMG/M metagenome (GOLD analysis project Ga0224513, IMG submission 169109) | Sediment microbial communities from San Francisco Bay, California, United States - SF_May12_sed_USGS_21 | ecosystem: Environmental > Aquatic > Marine > Sediment | place: USA... | reverse complement strand
AATTATTGTGAGATACGGAGCAGTTACCTTGTATGCTTTCCAAGCAAATTCAGATGTAGGATTCTTTGTTAGTTTGTAGTGGTATGCAAGCATCAATCCTCCTGAGACTAATGCAATAACAGTGTAAACAATTCCCATGCCATCTGGAATAAATGAAAGTAATAATGAATAAGGAATTAAAATTAACGTATTGCCCAAAATAAATTTGGATGTTTTGTGCATACCAATTACTACAGGAAGCATTGGAACTCCTGCTTGCGCATATTCATCTTTAATTTTCATTGCAAGACACCAAAAGTGAGAAGGAGTCCAAACAAACACCAAGAATCCAACTAAGAATCCTAACAAATCCATACTGCCAGTAGCTGCTGCCCATCCTGCCCAAGCTGCAGCACTACCTGCAATTCCACCAATTACAATATTTGAAGAATTTTTTCGTTTTAACCAAACTGTATAAATGATCACATATGAGAAAATACCAATTGCAATAAAGAAAGCAGATACTGTATTTAGTGCAAAATATCCATAGATTACAGATATACAACTTACAAGCAGCCCATAAACTAAAACATTGGATGCCCTCATCCGTCCAGATGGAATAGGTCTTGTTCTTGTTCTTGTCATTTTTGGATCAATATCCTTATCATAGTAGTGATTTAGCGCACTAGAACCTGCAGATGCCAATGCCCCTGCAATAATAATGTGCAAATATGACCAATATTCCAGTTCAGGAGTACCAGGAACTAGTTTACTTGCAGCATACATGGATGTAACTGCGGTAATTACTAAAAGAACTACAATTCTAGGTTTAGATATCTCCAGTATTTCATTAAATCCCAATTCATTCTACCCCATTACAAAGCCATTTAATTTCTTTGTCTAGTAGATCTATGTTATTTCAAAAGGAATAAGTATTCAACCCTATCAGCTATTTTGAATGAGTAACTGGGACCTTATGATGCCAGGAATGGGACTTACGGCTATAGGACTAGCTGGTCTGACATTATCGTATGCAGGAATTGCACATACGTTCATTGATGGCATGCATGCATTAACCGGTCTTACCATGTTTGTAGGATTAATTTTCCTAGGAGCAGGTATCTTAGACGGGGGAGTTTCAACCAGTAATAGAGCCAAAGCAACGACTTTGGTAATTTTGTCAATAGCATTAGGATTCGGAATGTTTGCTATGACCATGAATACATCAAACTTTACAGTAACATTGGCAGGAATTTTAATGGCAATTGCATTCCCTTCAATCATCTTTGCATATCTATCAATGAAACATCCAAGTTTTGCAAAACCAATTGGAGGAATTACCGCAATTGCAGCTGCAACTGGAATTATTATGTGGATATCATTTGGAATTTTCTCAGCTCCTGACACATATATGATTCCTCAGCAAATCGGAGTCGAAGAACCGGTTGAAGAGATCATACCTTCCGGACCAATTTTTGCAATTGAAATTCTCGCAGATTCAGTTCAAGAAGGAAATCCAGATTATGATCCAGACATTGCGATTGTTCCACAAGGGCACATAGTTGAATGGACAAATGCAGATTCAGTTCCACATACAGTTACAAGCGCAATAGACTTTGGAGAAACATTTGATTCTAGTTTAATGGATGCGGGTGAAGTTTTTACACTAGATACAACTAATTTGGAAGTAGGTGAATACGAATATTTGTGCATTGTACATCCTTGGATGGTTGCAACATTAGTAATTGAAACGCCAAAAGAGCCAACCAAAATTATAATTCCAGAAGGAGCAGCAATTCTAGAAGAAGGGCAAATATATTACGATCCAGAAGTTATCAATATTTCAGTTGGAACTACAGTTGTCTGGGAAAACATAGACAATACATTGCATACTGCAACTTCAGGAAATCCAACTGGAGGAGGTGACGGAGTGTTTGATTCAGACATATTGGCTGCAGGAGAGATGTATGAATTCACATTTGCAGACGTGGGAAGCTTTGACTACTATTGTATTTTACATCCATGGATGATTGGAACTGTTAACGTAGAATAGGTTTGCAGGGAATTATTCTATCACAGTCAGATAAAAAAACTCTATCAGAGTATTCAGAAAATCATAAACCTTACGAATCATGTGCGTTATTATTTGGTAAAGATAACCAAGTTTCAGACCTATTCTTAACAGAAAATATCGAAAAGTCACCTGTAAACTTTACAATTTCAAACGAGCAATTAATTGAAGGATATAAAATTGCAGAAGAAAAGAGGGTAGATGTAATAGGAATTTTTCATTCACATCCTAATTCAGATGCATTTCCATCAAATACCGACAAAAAATTTATGCAAAGTAATCCAGTAGTATGGATAATTTATTCAGGAATCAACAAAAATTTCAAGGCATTTTTTCTTGAATCAAACATTATAGAAATTCCAATTATAGAAAAATAATTCAAGATCTTAAGCTAAAAGTAGCACGTTCACTGTCAACATCATCTAAACTAGTTTTGTCTGGAGAAATAATTTTTCCAATAATATTGACAGGAGATGCAGGAGTAATTTCTCCAGGTTTTCCGATAGGGGTTGGACCATAAAACAAGCATATTGCTTTGCCAGTTGGCCAATATGCAACATCATTTAATTGGACAGGAGATTTGGCATTTTCTTCGGGTTGTGATATGGGGGATTTTGAAGTGTAAATTTCATCCCCCCAGACATTAAGGTTAACGGTAAAAGGTAACTTTTCAATTAAATCACGGACAGTATTTGGAGAATACGTATCGTCCAATTCTAATAGTATCTTTGAAGAAGAAGGAATTGTCATCTCAACTGAATATTTCATATAGATGTATAATTTTTGAAATAGAAAACCATTGCGAACCAAGTGTTATTTAAATATGATTTCAGATTCAAACTTTATTTTATACCCAAAATTCAAATCCTAAAATCATGTTTTGATCTTAAGATCATAAACTTTGCCTCAAAAGATCCGCAACTAAGAATTACAAATGTAAATTTAATTTATTTTTGTGAATTTGAAATTTTTCTGGATGCCTCGTAAATTTACATGTAAAAAATATCTCAAATCCATATTATTGTGAATTAAGATTTCACCATGTCAACATCACACGTTTCAGGATTAATTTTAACACCTACAAGCATTATAAAAGATCCAACAATTACAGGATAGCAAGTAAAAAGGGAATTAAATTTCCATTGTTGAATAGTAAACTTACGGATATTAAAGGTGCCCATGGACAAAAAAGCAGACCGCCGTTACAAGCAAATCCACTGGCACTGTTTAGAATTCCAGCAGAAAATCATTCAGACAAAAATGCCAGAATCGGTCCAAATCGGGTGTTACAATATTTAAAAAAATAAAAAGAAAACAGTAGAGATTTACAGCCTTGGCATTATTCGTGATTTTGTAGATACAGCAATAATGCTGATAACAGATATTGCCAAAATCATCATTGCAATGGTTCCAAATTCTGGTACCACTTGTGTTGTTGCAATTTCACCAAATACTTCTTGATATTGTTCACCATGTCCAAATCCAACTGCATTAACAGTAATTGTAACAGGATCATCATCAGATGCGTCAATGGTCAAAGCACTTGTTGTGTGAGTGTTAGTTATTGTGCCTTCATGCATATGTCCTTCTTCATTTAGTAATACAATTGTTCCATGTATTGCCTGTATATTATAGGTAATATGCTCTGCAGGATTATCTTTCAAGTCTGTAATTGTGACATCTATGGTCATCGCCTCATTTGCGAATCCATCACTAGACACAATATTTGCAACGAGATTATCGACTTTGGTATTTGATTCAGCAGTTGAGCCCATTGTCATTGTGCCCAAATCTTTTTTGATATCGCCACCCACAGTTACAAAGACTTTTCCTAGCATCCAGGGATGAACCATACAATAGTAATCATATTCTCCAAGTGTGTCAAATGTGTGTGAGAATGTTGCCCCTGCCATAAACAAACTACTATCAAAGAGTCCATCGGCACCAACAGCAGCAGTTCCACTTGTTACAGTATGTGCTGCAGTATCATCGTTGCTCCACACAACCTCATCACCAGGATGAATTGTTACCATGTATGGAAGAAAACATTCGTTTGTTTCCTCACACCCAGGTACAGAAGTTCCTTGTGGAACACTAACTGATACCTGTTCTGCAGAAGCAAACGGCATTGCAGTCATAATGATTCCAGTTAGAATCATAGAAGTCAACACTAGTTTCTGTGTATCATTCATTACAAATTTGATTCAGAATAAGAATAAAAGACTTCGCACACAAATCTGTCTTGTCAATTATCCATACCTAACAATAGATGCAGGAATTTCACCCGCGGCACAAAAAAATTTCAAACATCAAGATTAAGAACGATAATTTTCGTATGTTTACCATACAGATTATGACAAAATGTTAATCGTGAAATTTTAAAAAATGCTAAATTATACTTGTGACGCTTGAGAGTTTCTTTATTCTTGATTGCATTTTCAGATAAAAGTAGACTTTTGTAACATCTTGCTTAATCAAGTTAAAGTAAATATTCCTCGTTTGACTAATGGTTTTGAATTAAATATCCCTTTTTTTAATTACATTTATGGAAATTCACGTATACGACACTTATGTCAAAGCAGCAGATGGCCATACCATGCACTTTGATGTAATTACTGGTGAAAAAGATCACGATAAAGCCCTCGTATATGGCAAAGAGTGGTTAAAATCAATCGGTGAGGAACAAGCAGAAATGACTACAAATGAATGTACATTCTGTCACTCACAAGGAGCACCAGAGCCTGTTGAACAGGCAATTAAGGAAAACGGCTACTTCATCCAGAAAATGGAAGGCTGTCCTTAAACATTTTTCCTTTTTCTTAAAGAAAATATTTTTTAGATTAATCAATGTGGGGTTAGCATGTCTGAACACAAATATTCAAAGTGGACAGTTGAAGGAGACAAGAAAACAGAATGGATTTGTGGATGTTTTCAAACAGCTGATAATTATTTTAAATTTTGTGATACCCACAATGTGACTTTGAAAAAAGCGATTCAAGCTCAAATTGACGAACTAGATATGACATTAATTGTAGAAGAAGATTAGATAGTAATAATTGCAATAAACAGACAAATTTTTTAAAATAATATAAAATACATTGCAGATATAACAATATAAGAAATGAATCAAATTGTGGGGGTTTTACTTCTTTTTTTATAGGGTAGAAAGGATTTTCCCTTTAGTCCTTGCCTAACCAATTTGTTGAATCTTTTTCCATGTGCAAGATATGGAAATCTCATATGAATCAATTCGTGAACTATAGTATTTTCCAGAGTTTTCTCATCAGGGATTTTTCTTACATTGATAAAAACTAGGTTATGTTGAAGATAGGATACACCATAATACTTGTATGCAGAAGTTCTTCTCCCCTCAGTCATTTCACGAGGCATGTCCAAAACTTCTTTTGTGGTGAGTAGCATTTGTGGCTCTGAAATGGAAAACCTATTAGAATACACTCCGACTTTTTCTAAAATCTGCAGTGTAAGTTCAGGATCTAGCTTCACAGATATTCTTAAAAAAAATGATGTTTATCCTAAAATGTCAGTATTTTGTATATTCACAACTAAACGTAGTTGACACCAATCAAGTATTCTGTTTGTATAGATGCCAAGATTGAAAATAAAAAATACATTTTAATCAATTCGTTACTTTTGAATTTTATTAATTTTGAAATATCAATAGAGGTGAAAAGTGGCGTTTCTTTAAATTTATGAATTAACAGGGTCAGAAGGTTTAGTAGAGTAATCACAAATCATACAGCCACCGTCTCATCATACCCCAATTATTCCATTAAATCAAGAAATGTTTGTGCTTTATTTCTAATTTCGGAAGTAATTTTCACTATTACAAGCCCTTCATTTGGTTGACCATACAAAACAACAGCATTTTCAGGCGCATAAACACATACTGGAAGTACTAAAAGATCCTCCTCGCCAATAACAAAAAGCCTCACCGGAGGTTGTAATGCGAACGCCTTTCTTATTACAGATATACTTTGAGAAGTGATTTCTGCCGCAGGATTTTCAACAATCAATTCAGCGGTATCTTCTAATTTTGGCGGTTTTCTTTTCTCTCTTTTTTCCTGACCATCGATAATTTGCAGGGACGGGATTAAACCAAAATCTATCATCTTTTCTGTGGTTCTATCACCAACAGAAATTACATACGAATTTTCTGAAATGTGTTTTTGGATATTGGTTTTATCAGCTTGACTTTCAGGCAAAAGTATCCCCAAAGGAATTTTCAATTGCTCCCTTAGAGAATCAGGTAATTTCACAGGAATCCGGACTAGCTAGCACTTGTCTCAGGTGCGGGTTCTTCATTAGTGCTTTCAGATGCCATTTCTTCTTGTAGTTTTGCTGCAAGAATACTACATTGTGCTGCAATATTTTTTGCACTTTTTCTAAAAGCTATTGCGCTTGGAGAATCAGGGTTTGTTATCATAATTGGCTTACCCAAATCAGAACCTGCCATGATTCCGGCGTTTAATGGGATTTCACCTAAGAAGGGCATGTTAAATTGTTCACTAATTTTCTTTGCACCACCTTCACCAAAGATGTAATGTTTATCATTACAGTTTGGACAAATAAAATGACTCATATTTTCAACAACACCAATAATTGGAACATTTAGTTTTTCAAACATGGAAACTGCTTTAACCGCAACATGACTTGCTACATCTTGAGGAGTCGTAACAACAAGGATTCCAGTAATCGGAATTGTTTGTGCAAGGGTTAATGGAATATCACCAGTGCCAGGCGGAAGGTCTACAATTAGATAATCCAAATCAGACCAATTAGTATCAACGAGAAACTGTTTTAGAATTCCAGAAATAATAGGGCCACGATAAATTGCTGCTTGATTAGATTGGTCTGCAAAGAAACCAAAAGAAACAACTTTCAAACCATTAGAATCCGCAGGTTGAAGTTTATTATCCTCAACTTCCATTGAACCATCTTTCATCCCAAGCATTAATGGAATACTAGGACCGTAGATATCAGCATCTAGCAACCCGACCTTAGCTCCTTCTTTAGATAATGCTAATGCTAAATTCAAAGAAACAGTTGATTTTCCAACTCCACCTTTTCCACTTGCAACACCAATAATATTTTTGACAGATGCCATTCCAGTATCTTCATCAAGGGAACGTCCTTCCATTACTTTGGCAGTTACATTCATATCAAAATTTTTCAATTCAGATAGTTCAGCAATCGCTTTTCTAACATCTTCCTCAATTTCGACATTGAAAGGGCATGCTGGAGTTGTTAACTCTAAAGTAAATTTCAGATTACCATCGTTTAGTTCTAAGTTTTTAATCATGCCCATTGAGACGATATCTTTTTTCAAATCAGGATCAATCACAGTACTGAGTTTTTCAAGAACTTGATCGATTCCAACCATAGCGTCAAAAAGTCAATTTACATTATTTAAACATAAGTCAGACATCAAAAAATATCATTTATCTAAAAAATCAATAAAATTTTTGAAAATTTAAGCGTAAATCACCTAAACATTCATAAATTGAAATTCGAGAAAAACAGTACATTTGTTTTCTATATCTACCCTAGTTGATGTCGTAAGGATTCCTCCAAGATTATTTGGAACCACACTCAAAAAGGCTGCAGTAAATATCCTCAAGGAAAAATACGAGAGTATGATTAACGCAGATTTAGGGTATATCATCATGATTTTAGATGCAAAAGTTGACGAAATGGGAAAAATGATTGCTGGAGATGGCGGAACATTTCATAAAGTTGAATTTGAAGCATTGACATTTTATCCAAAACTGCAAGAAATCGTTCAAGGTGAAATTGTGGATATTACAGACTTTGGAGCATTTGTAAGAATTGGTCCAACTGATGCATTACTTCACTTGTCACAAGTGATGGACGATTATCTTAAGAGTGACGTAAAATCTGGAATGATTTTAGCTAATCAAAGTGGCAGAACACTCAAAGTTGGTTCTGTACTTCGTGCAAGAATCACTGCTGTTTCATTAGGAAAAGCTGCCGCGATGGGCAAAATTGGAATTACATGCAGGCAGCCATTTTTAGGTGCAGATGAATGGATTGCAGAAGAAATCAAGAAAGCCGGTGGTGGTTCAGATCAACCAGCAAAAGAAGCTAAAGTAGAGGCAAGTTAAGATGGCACGAGAAATGGCATGTCGAAAATGCAAATTTGTAACAACTCTCAAAGTATGTCCAAGTTGTAAGTCATCAGACTTGACTCCAGATTGGAACGGAGTTGTTCTTGTAGTTGATCCAACAAATTCAGAAATCTCAAAAACCCTCAACATTACAAAAAAAGGCAAGTATGCAATCAAAGTGACATAGAATATTTCTGAACCTTTAAAATTACATTAAAATTTTAACATAGTGTTGGTATTTAATTCAAAAAAACAATTGTTACAATTTCTTGCTGAAGATATAGGGAACGGGGACATTACAAGTGCACTTTTGCCTAAGAAAAAAATATCAGTTAGAATCATTTCCAGAGAAAATGCCATCGTAGCAGGAGTACACTATGCAAAGGAGATTTTCAAGTTAAAAAAATGCAAGGTTAGAATTGTAAAAAAAGACGGATCTAAAACCAAACCAAACCAAACAATAATGATCATTACAGGAGATGCAGGAGATATATTGACATGTGAAAGGACTGCACTAAATCTCCTCACAAGAATGAGTGGAATTGCTTCTCAAACAAATGAACTTGTAAAAAAAATTCCCAAGAAAACAAAATTGTATGCCACAAGAAAAACAGCACCAGGACTCAGATATTTTGACAAAGAAGCAGTCGAAATGGGAGGAGGTAAGAAACACAGGCTCAGATTGGATGAAATGATAATGATTAAAGACAACCATATTGCTGTAGGAGATTCATTGTCATTTTTGATTAAAAAAACGAAGAAAAAATATAAAAAATTTGAAGTTGAAGTTGAGAGCACGGCAGATGCAGTACTTGCTGCAAAAGAAGGTGCAACAATAATCATGCTGGATAATTTTTCTCCATCTCAAATTAAGAAAACAATATCAGTTCTCAAAAAACAAAAGCTGCGAAACAAAGTGATGCTTGAAGCATCAGGGGGAATCAATTCAAAAAACATATCCAAATATGGTCAAACAGGCGTAGACATAATTTCAGTTGGTAGCATTACAAATTCAGTTAAAGGAATTGATATGAGTTTAGAAATTTAAGAGTTTAATTGTTTTAGTAATTCAGCCACGGAGATATTTTTTGGATCAACTTCCAAAATTTTTTCACAGCATGAAATTGCTCTTTTATTTTCACCTAGTTTTTGATGAGAATAAGCTTTCAAAAGCAATGCATCAACATCATATGCACCTATATCAAGGGATTTGTCAAGATATAAGATCGTAGTTTTGTATTTATTCTTCAAATAATAAATCCCGCCCATCATAAACAAAGCATCATGATGATTTGGTACAGTTTTTAGTAATTCTGTACCTGCTTTTAGTGCTTCATCATATTTTTTTGCTTTGAGTAATTTTTTGAATTCTTTGAATTTTTTAATATTATTTTTTAATGCAGGATCTTTTGTAACTCTACTGAATAATCCAACCAAAGTAGTGCACACAGTTTAGCTAATCGCAAGCATTCTATCTATGGCTAAACGTGCCTTATCAGCAATATCTTTTGGAACAGTTACAACATTTTTTTCATTTATCAACGCATCATATACTTTTTCAAGTGTAATCATTTTCATATATTGGCATTCAGCTTTCTCAGAAGCTGGAATGAATGTTTTGTTAGGGTTATCTTTTTTCATTTTATATAGAATTCCAGTTTCAGTGGCAACAACAAAATTCTTTGCGTTAGATTCTTTAACATGGTTTAGCATTCCTTCAGTTGAAAGGATTGAAACTTTTTGATCATCAAAGCTTCCATCTGCAACATCATACATCAATGGCGTAGTACAACTACATTCAGGATGAATAACAAACTCAGCATCGTTCATAGAATTTAATTTTTTGGTTACGTCTTCAGGAGTAATTCCTGCATGGACATGGCATTCCCCTGCCCATATGTGCATGTTTTTTCTTCCAGTCATTTTTGCGACATAAGAACCAAGGAACATGTCGGGCAGAAACAAAATCTCTTTGTCTTCAGGAATTGCTTTTACAACATTTACAGCATTTGATGAGGTACAACAATAATCTAATTCTGCTTTGATTTCTGCAGTAGTGTTTACATATCCAACTGCAATTGCATCAGGATATTGTTTTTTCCAATTTCGTAATTCATCCACAGTGATCGAATCAGATAATGAACAGCCAGCTTCCAAATCAGGTAGTAACACCTTTTTTTGGGGACTGATAATTGCCGCAGTTTCTGCCATAAAGGCAACACCACAAAACAGAATTGTTTTTTGTGGAACTTTTGAGGCCTGTCTTGAAAGTCCTAAAGAATCTCCAGTAAAATCAGCCACGTCCTGTACGCCAGGGATCTGATAATTATGTGCTAAAATTACCACATCTTTTTCTTTCTTGAGTCTGAGAATCTCATCTTTGAGTTTAGATGATTGTTGTACGAGCATAAACAGTACAAATTTGGATGGAGTTGGATTTAAAGAATGGGAAGTAGACCATAATTCTCTAAAAAATCATCAAATGGGGCAATTATTGCCATATTATGTGCCAATCTGAATATCGTTTGAACAGTATTTTTTTAAAGTTTCAATAGCAGATAAAATTGCCAACCTGCTGGTTTTAGGATTATCAGGGTCTGGGAAATTTTCAATCGTAAAGGTCATCTTTCCAAATTTTCCTGCAGCTTCAATATGATGAGTATTTTTATCAGTGTCAGGATCTGCTACAATTTTTACATTGGTTCTTTCACTACCAATTCCTGACAAGGATAGTAATGCTGCAACATTGATATTGGCAGGAAATAAAGAGACAGCTTCTTTTGCGGTACCTTCAAAAACGGTCATAGGCAAACTAATGGAATCTAGATTAATTTTGGAATTTTCAAAAAATTTTGCACCCTTAAGGGAACGAGGATGTTTTGTCGTGGTAATTGATACAAATTCTAATTCATCTTTAACTGATTTGATTCCATCCAGGCCAGCAATTGCACCAGATGGAAGAAAGATTGTTTTTTTGAAATCCTTGCAAGCATCTGACAAGATATCATAAATTGATTCATCTAGTAACGCTCCAACACTCATAATCATCAGATCACGCTTATTTTGTAAAACACTCAATCCGATATCTCTTACAGCATCTTGAGAAGCTGCCTCAACTACAATGCTAACTGGATGTGAAGATAGCAGGTGAGGATTTTCAACAATTTCAGGTTTATTTTTTAGTTTTCCCACTAAAATTTTAGACGCATCTTTAGAATCATCATACACATGAGTAAGAATTGCAGGAATTTTTCCAGAGTCAATGGCTAGTGCGATTTGAGTGCCAATTGCACCACAACCTAACAATCCAATTCGTGTCAACCAACGTGATTAGAAAAGATTACTTAATTAATTCTAGTAATTAGCATTCGACTCATGAATGATTTGATTTGGCTTTAATGGATCTTTGACCATATTTTTTTAGAATTTGCTCAGTACTTTCCAATAGAGTTTGAATTTTAGGATAGTCAGCATTGCCTAGTAAATCATTTTTAATGACAAATAGATAACGTCGTTTTTCCCTGACTATACGCAATTTTTTTGATTTTGATGCATCATAGTTTTTCAAATCACTCAAGTTTGCAGAGATATCACATAGTTTGATGAGTTTTGCATCAGATGAGGATTCTGTAAGTTGTTTAACATATGCTTGTTCTCTTTTCTTTTTTGGCAATGACATATCTTTAGTCAGATCAGATACAAGTACTGCAACCTTACTTCCAAATCGCTCATACAAATCATCAAAACTAACATCAGTATTTTCTATAGAATCATGAAGCCAACCAGAACAAAGAATTTCTTCATTTACAACACCTAAACTTTTGAGTCTATTTACTACATCTTCTAGGTGTTTTGAATAAGGAGTTTTTCCATCATCTCTAATAATTCCAGAATGTTTCGCTTTTGCAAATAATTCAGCATTTTTTACTAATTCCAAAGAATTTCTTCCACGTTTAGAAAAGAACTCTTCAATATTATGTTAAAGAAAATTCGAGAATGATTCATCACCAATCTATTTAAGATAAAAAAACTGAAAGAAAGGATAGATTGAATTCAAATAAAATTTTGTTCAGTGTCACTATAATTTTGATATTTTCAATTACAATTCCTGCCAATGCAGATATAGAATCACCTAAAAAACAATTAAAAAAAGGCATTCCAATTGAAGAGATTCAATGTAATGTAGAACGTGAATTAGTTATTAGGAATAACGGGATGCCAGCTTGTGTAAAATCTGAAACAGCAGAAAAGATGAAAGAGATAGGAATTGCATCAGATCCCATAAAATTTACGGATTTGAATAATGAGATTAAAGAAATGGCATCAGATCCCATAAAATTTACGGATTTGAATAATGAGATTAAAACAGTTACAGCATCAAAAAATGAGATCGAGTCAATCCCTGCATCAAGTATGTCAATAGTGAATTTTTACATAACAGATCATGATTTGAACTTGGCACATAGTGGTATAGAGGTAGTATCAACTAGAGGATTGTTTGAATTTACAATCAACGGACTTGCAATTGAAGGTCCTGAAAACATGATTGAAACAGGACCCAACACGGGTCAATTTTATATTAAACTGGAATTGCCAGAAACAATTGACGGAAGAGCACTAAGTCAGGAAGACATTGTATTGATAAGATATTTGGATGACTCTGACTACTCTGGAGAAAAAAGAGTATTGGAAAAATCAATTCCACTTACAAAGACATTTGCCAATATTAGATCATCTGATAGTGGTGGTTCTAGGATAGGACATGAGTTTACCGTGAGAATTTATGAACCTGATGCAAACAGAGATTCAAAAAATGAGGACAAGATACCATTAAGCAAATTAGAGTTCAGAGGTGAAGGAGGGATAAGAACCACACTTGCAAATCCAAAATTTGATGCAAATTCTGGATACCTAATTGAAAGTGGTCCAAACACAAGTACATTTGAAGTTGTGATTAAAATTCCTCGAGAATTGGATGGAAAAACAATCCACATTGGGGATAAATATGAAATTAGATATATTGACAAATCCACCCCATCAAATACAAATGAAAAAATTATTCTGAAGGGTAGAATAGGATAGAGGATTAGATGGATCAGTTTTGTCAAAGTTCAGCATAACCTAAAGATTTTATTCAAACCTGCAAAGTATTGTTGTGCTCAATACCGTATACAAGGATGCAATTATCAATAGAGACAAGATGCTCGCAATTCTAAAAGGTCCAAAATTTGAACAGATTTTACAAAAGGCACGAGAAAATTGGATAGAATTTACACCTACAAAAGAAGAAGTGATCACCGCAGGAATCGATAGTAGTTTTAACAATACTAAATTTCAGGGAATCGAATTATGGGCAACTACAGCAGTTTCAGTGAAATCGGATGGAGAAGTATTGGTAGATTTACATCAATCAGGGCTTGGAACCGCAGACGATATTTCAAGTATTGCAAGTAAAATGGAGATTGAAGCCTGTGAAAAAACGATAGATGATGTTGATATGGTATTGATGGACGGCTCACTACATTCTCAGTTAATGACAAGGCAAGCAAAATTAGGATCATTAATTGTGAAGATAATGAAGAAGAAGAACAATGTAATTTTTGTTGCAAAAACATCAAATACAAAGAAACAATTTGAAAAGTTAGGTTCTCTTGCAGGAGATATTTTCTATTATAATCATGTAACAAATAATCCAGGATTTAGTAAAATTTTTGTAGAAAAAAAATATGGAACAGATAAAATAATTTCTTCAACTTTTGTAAGATTAAGTGATTCAACACCAATAATCAAATTGGAATTCCTAGGAGACCAACATGATGAAAAGGAGATTAAATCAACAATGAACAAATTATACAAAACTAGTATAGGAGGATACCCATATGCCCTTAAGCTTGCACACAATAACTGTAAAATATCTGATAAAGAACTTTCAAAAATGGTTAGTTTGTTAGGGTTAAGTAACGAAATAGGTTCACGAGAGGTACTGAGTTGAGTTTAGGTTTTGTAATAGGCGAATCAAAACCCACATTTGTAACAGCGATGACTTCAAGAGCTCTATCGGTAGGAGAATATATCAAAATAAATTCAGATGAAGGAGAAATTTTAGGGTTGGTTGAAAGATCATCTATATCAAGTGCAGCATTTGCAGATGTGAAGAATTTTGATGAAGCATCAGAGAGTACTGAAATTGCAGAGATTAACAAGAGAGATAAAACATTTACCGCTCATATAGGAATTTTGGGGTTTTTAGAGAATTTGAGGAAAGGACAATCAATGATACCTGCAATTCCACCAATTCCAGGCACCAAAATTACTCCACCAACTAAGCAAGACCTAGAAGAAATTTTCAGTCCTAAAAAAGATGGCTGGGTGAATATTGGAAATCTTTTACGAAATAAATCAATTGATGCAAAAGTGAATTTAGATAAAATTGTTTCAAGACATCTAGGAATTTTAGCAATGACAGGTATGGGGAAAAGTAATCTAGTATCACTAATCACAAAACAAATTTCAAAATTAAAAGGAACTGTAATAATTTTTGATTACCATAACGATTACACCGGTCTGAACATTCCACGAATTAATGTAATTGATGCAAAAATTAATCCAAGATTATTGGATGCAGATCAACTCTCAGAAGTACTAGAAATTAGAGACGGTGCAAATGTCCAACAACGAGTTTTAAGAATGGCATTTACAAAACATGTTAAAGAATCAAAAGAATTTTGGAGTAAGTTAGAAAATGAAGTAGATTTTATTGTAAATTCAGAAGATAAAAAACTGAAAGAAATTAGAACGTCGGCATATAGAGTTCAAGACATCATAGAAGAATCACAAAGAAGATTTGAAGACATTTTAGATCCAGATATGGGAGATCCAATTAGTTTTATCAAGGAAGGGCGTACAAACATTCTAAATATTTCAGAGTTATCAGAAAAACAAGCAAATGTTGCTGTTGCATTTTACTTACAGCAACTACTCAAAGATAGAAAAGATGCAAGTATTGCAAGACATGGAAAAATAAAGAAGGAGAGAAAATTCCGATTCAATTCTCCACTTTTTGTAATTATTGAAGAAGCCCACGTATTCATCCCAAAAGATCACGACACCAGTGCAAAATATTGGGCTGCAAAAATTGCCAGAGAAGGAAGGAAGTTTGGATTAGGTCTGGGTATCATATCACAAAGACCACGAAGTGTAGATCTAAACGTACTAAGCCAAATGGGTTCATTTGCAATTATGAAAATTATCCAAGAAGATGACCAGCGACAAATAGCCTCAGCAACAGAGTCCACCAGTCGTGAATTAATTGCTCAATTAGCATCACTAAATGTTGGAGATGCAGTTCTTGTAGGACAATGGACAAACCTCCCATCATTAGTGCATGTTGAAGAAGTAAAGGAAAAGGTGATGGGAGCAGATCAAAGTGCAGTTAATGCTTGGGCAAAGGCAGACATGATGAAAGAAATTGCAGTAGAATCAACGCAAGGATTGATTCAGAAAGATTTACTATTAGACTAATGTTATTTTCACATATTTCAGATACTCATTTGGGATTAGTACAATATGGATCAGAGGAACGTGAACAGGATGTTTATGATGTATTTAATCAAGCAATTGACATATCAATTAAAGATCATGTTGATTTTGTAATTTTTGCAGGAGATATTTTTCACGTGCCCAACCCAAACGGAACAGCGATTATTCAAATGGGTAATGGATTAAAGAGATTAAAACAAAATGATATCGATTCATTTTTTATTTTAGGTGAACATGACATCAGTAGAATTAGAACAACACCAATTCCGTATGTATATCACAATTTAGAATTCTCAAAATATATCGGTCAGGGAAAACCAGTGGATTATAAAGGCATACTCTTGGCAGGATTTGACAAAATAAGAAAAACAGAAATTTCGCAATATGAGAAAAAATTTGCAGATATAGAAAAAAGTGCTGAAAAATATCCGGGCCATAAAATTTTAGTCCTACATCAAGGAATAACAGAATTTAACAAATTTGCAGGGGAATTGCAATCAACAGATTTACCAAAAAATTTCACATATTATGCCATGGGACATCTTCATGATAAAGACATCAAGCAATTTAATCATCTGAATGGTCCTGTCGCATATCCAGGTTCCACAGAATTAACAACAAGTGAGGGAATCAAAGAAACAAAGAAAGGATTCTTTGAAGTAGATATTTCAGGAAAAGATGCAGTACCCAATTGGATTGAATTAGATGCAAGACCTCAAATATCATTTAAAACAGATTACCAAGAATTATCAAAAACAATTAACGAGATTTCCAAAAAAATTGTTACCAGAGGAAAAAAACCAATAGTTGAAGTAAAGATCCAAGGAGAAAAAATTGAAACTGAACACATTCAGGCACAAATAGCAAGGCTAAACTCAATGGTTCTCAGGTGTTTTTGGAGAATTAGCACGAAACAGATTTCAGATTCATCAGTATTTCTAGACCGACCAAATGCCATTGATGATGAAATGTACAGACTATCAATAGCAGCTCTAAATTCTGAACAATCTGCAAAATTTGCGATTAAAGAATTACTGCCAATTTTAACAACAGGAGAAATAAAAGAGGCATCGCAAATAGTTTTTGAGAATTTTCAGAAATTCAAAATGGAGAGAAAGGAATGATCACTTCAATTGAATTGGGAGATTTTTTATCACATTCAAATACAAAGTTAGAATTTGAGAATGGAGTTACAGTTTTTGTAGGTGATAACGGTGCAGGCAAATCAAGCATAATTGATGCAATTACATTTGCATTATTTGGTCAACATACTAGAAAATCAAATAAAGGATTGATCAAACGTGGGACAAATCAAGGATTTGTAAAAGTAAGGTTTTCTGTAAACAGTAAACAGTTTGAGGCAGTAAGAAAAATTGACAATAAAGGAACACTTGCAGCAAAATTTGCAGAAGTAATAGACGATGATCGTATCGAAATTGCTGCAGGAGAAAGAAAACAATTTGGAGAATCAATGACACATGAAGTTGAAAGAGTCATAGGCATAGATTTTGAAAAACTAAAAATTGCATCAATTGTTCAGCAAGGAGAGCTAAACACAATCATTAATGCAAAACCAAAAGAATTCAAGGAATTACTCAATGCAATTATAGGAATAGACAAGCTCGATATTGCATCTGAAGCAATGAAGACAGTTAACAAAGAATTCCGTGAAAAAATTAAAGAGAATGTAGGATACGATGATACGCATATTGAAACTTTATTGCGAGATCTAGAAAAGTATGAAAAAGAAATCGAAGAAGCAAAACCTCAAAAGGAACAATTGGAACTAAAGCAAGAAGAACTGAAAAACGAAGTAGATGATCTAAGGAAAAAAATTGAAACTGAAACACCAAAAATTGATAAAATCAAACAAATAGAATTAAGAAAAAAAGAGCTATTATCATATGCAAAAGAAGCAATACATGAAATCCAACGTGAAATAAATGAAAATGAGCGTAAAATACAGGACTGTGAAGGTTGTTTTGACCATATTGAACTAAAATCAGACTTGGAATCAAAAATTCAAAAAGTAGAAGATGCGATAGAAGATACAGTCAAAAAAGTTCAAGAAATAACAAATCAAATAATTTCATTAAAAGAAAAACAATTGCTTGCATCTAAACTGCAGTTAATAGATAACAAATGTCCCGTGTGTGATTCAAACGTAGAAAAATTAAATCCACTTTTTCAAGAAGAACATCTTCAACAAGAAATCCTAGAATTACAAAAACAAATTGTCTCAAAAGAAAAAGAAAATGACATGTATAATCAAAAAAGAAAAGAATTCTCAATAAAATTACAAAATGCAAGAGATGCAGAAGCAACACTTAGAGCTCATTCCATTAACAATAAAGAAGAACTAGTAATAATTCAAAAGGATACAGAAGTCAAGAAGCAAAAAATCCCTTTAACCACTAATCAAAACCTGTTGGAAATGTCAACAATAGATCAGCATACAAATTTGATTTTTAAAAATATTTCAAAATTAGAAGTTGAAACTAAAGGATTTGATGAGCAAGAGTTCAATAATCTTAAAAAAAGAGTAAATGAAAAACAAATGAGCTTATCTCAAATAGATCAACGAATCGGGGCAATCTTAGAAAAAATTTCTAAAGGAGAGGAACAGATCATTGTGATTAAAAAAGCTGTTTCAGAATTAAAAATTGTAAAAGAATATGTAACAAGTCTTAACGAAATTCAAACAAATGTTTTTAGTAGAGATGGACCCGTTGCTACAAGTCTCAGGTCTTGGGCACTGAACACAATTTCTGCTAAATCATCAGAATATCTAACATTACTAAATACAAAAATTCAGAGAATTTCATTATCAGAAAAGACTAGAGATATTTCAATTGCATGTTACTCAAAAAATGAAGTTCTAGAGTTAGAATCCCTTAGTGGAGGTGAGAAAGTAAGCGTCGCTCTAGCATTACGATTAGGCATGGCAAGCCTTCTTGGTGCATCAAATCTGAACCTAATGATACTTGATGAGCCTACAACTCATCTAGATGCTGAGAGGAAAAAATCTCTAGTAGGCGTACTATCTCAGTTATCAGATATTTCTAACTCTGAATCACGAATGCAATTTTTGATCATCACACATGACGCAGAAATCTTTGAAGATTCAACAGTTGAACAAATTTACAAATTCGAGTCATCTGAGCAAGGTAGTAAAGTTACGATTCTCTAAGAATGTTAACAATGAGAGTAACCACATCTTGATTTTGATTTTCACTAAATCTCAAAAAAAGATACTGAACAAAACAATGATTTGATTTTTTAAGGATATGCATAGTTCAAAAATATTGAATGATTTTGTTGCTCGATGTAGAAAGTGCAAATCTAAAATTATTATTCCTGATCAAGGACCGTGTACTGATTTAGAATATATGGATTACATTAATGCATATGACAAACAATGCAAATGCGGAAAAAATGATTGGGAATTAATATCATCATAGAATCAATTCAAATTAATTCAAAGAACTATGTGATAAAAAAAATACTAAAAAATTTAGTTAAAAAATTTAGGTCACAATTACTTTTCCAGTCATCCAAGGATGGACCATGCAGAAATAATCAAATGTTCCTGCTTCACTAAATGTAAATTCGAAAACAGAACCTGACTGAAATATGCCAGAGTCAAATACACCAGTCAATCCAGCATTTACAGTCCCACTTGTTACAGTATGAGCTGCAGAGTCATCATTTATCCAAGACACTGTTGTACCTGATGCTACAGTGAGTTCATAGGGCAGATAACATTCGTCAGTATCTTCACATCCAGGAACAGCAGATCCCACAGGAAGTGAAACTATTGCAGTCATTTGTAATGCTTGAGGTTCAGGTAATGCTTCAGGTTCAGGTAATGCTTCAGGTTCAGGTAATGCTTCAGGTTCAGGTAATGCTTCAGGTTCAGGTAATGCTTCAGGTTCAGGTAATGCTTCAGGTTTGGATTCTTCAGCAATTACCATCTCTTCAACATCATTGACAATTACTTTTCCAGTCATCCAAGGATGGACCATGCAGAAATAATCAAATGTTCCTGCTTCACTAAATGTAAATTCAAAGGTCAAACCAGACATAAACAAGCCAGAATCAAATATGCCATCATATCCATCGGAAATATTTCCGCTAGTCACGGTATGAGCTGCACTATCAACATTATTCCACACTACAGTGTCACCAGGAGAAATGGTAATAGAATAAGGCAAGTAACATTCGTTTGTATTTTCACATCCGGGCATTCCAGACCCTTCAGCAATGTTTACGGTATGAATTCCAGTTGCAACAGGTAGTGTAATTGTTAGTTCAGATTCTGGTTCAGATAGGAGTTCCGGAACAACGATCATGGTAGATACAGTTCCTTTTGGTTCAGTGATTTCATCGCCATGGCCCAATCCCTGAATGATAACTTGAATTTCAATTGGAGATTCACTCAATACAGTTGTTTCATGAATTGAATGCATTCCAGGATGTCTATGTGACCCTGGATCAGATAGAACCGTATCACCATTTTGTTTTGCAGAAATATCATAATTTACATGGTCAACAATATTTTTATCATCATCTCTAAATTCAACTTCAACAAGTAAAGTTTCACCTACAATTGCCGTTTTTGGCATAATGTAAGAATTAACAGAAATTTGAACAGGTTCGGGTTCAGTAGCCAAACATTCACCTTGATAATCTAATTTAACATCAGCAACGTCTAACATACACATATTGCCATAAGTTTCTCCATCTACACCACACATAGGATCCCATTGCATGGTACAAACAGTTGGTTTCTCTTCAGCAATTACTATTCTTGGTTCAATTATATCTCCAGGGTCCATAGCTATGAATCCAATAGATATTGCAACTAGAACTCCGACTACAGCTATTACCCAATATGAAAGATCCAATCTCATCCACCTGTTAACTTTGCAAAGTTTTCGTTCTTACTTAACTTTTCCATAAACTCGATATTAGATAGGGCAACAACTGCAGATTCTACGACTGGTTTTTCAGAATCGTTTAATGCTTTTTCCAGAGTTTCCTTTGCCTCTTTGGAACCAACAACACCCAAAGCAATTGCAGCCTCATGACGTACAAACATGCTAGGATCATTAAGTGTCGCGTCAGCTAGTGGCGGAATTGCACTGGAATAAGATATTTGTCCTAATGCAAAAGCAGCCTCATGTCGAACCAGTTCATTTTCATCATTTTTCAAAACTTTTGCAATGTATGGAATTTTATCTTCTCCTCCAAAATCAACTAAAATACAAGCAACTCTGGTTCTTACCACATAATCAGGATGTTCTAAAAGAGAAACAAAATACTCGATATCTTTTTGTTCATATTTTGATTCCATCTCCGCAAAAAGTGATAATCTGTCATTTGTTACTGCCTGCAATTTATTTTAAAAATTTACGTGTCCTATATTAGGTTACTTTTTGGAAGAATGTATTATTTTCCAGAGTGACGATATAGTCTGATCGACTCGCCATTTTGTATTATGATTTTCAAATGTTCTTTCCACAATAAAAAACAAATTAACAAAAAATCAGATGGCATTGCCATACATATTATATTTCTAGCATAATCCCACTATGAATTAGATAATATCTGAGTAGAACATATGCGAATTGGTTATAGGTTAGAAAAAAAGATTTTATTTAAAATGACAGAAAAATGTGGTGTGTGAAAAAGACATGGAGAATATAGGTTTGACTCATTGCTCAGAAAAATGTCTATTCTCAAATATAGTCAATACGGAGTCCATTCATGGAATATCTATTGAACGTTGGTCATAGGTTAGAAAAAATTGTATAAAATGGATAGTAATCAAAACCACTTTGTTGCCGATTGACAACAAATCATTACAGTATCATTTGCACCTAGTAATGTTTGGAATTACTTGATTGCTACCAATGAAGTAACGTAATCATGGAATAAAAAGTCAATTAAGAAGATCTTTAACATTTGTTTGTCATGAACATTATTTCTAAACAAGCTTAAACCCAATTCAAATTCTTAAAACATAAGGAAGATTTGTGTATGATTCTTTAGTTACCAGTAACATCATGCCACATATCAACAACTGTTGAAAAGGGATTATTTTTATTGGTATGAATAGAGCCGCAGAAAATCTATGTATGGGTTATGGTACTTTATGTGTTGAGTATTGAGTTTTAGTTGTTAATCATGACAATAGATTCTATGCATGGAGTGAATCTTGTCTTTAATCATCATAGTAAAGAACATTGTAATTTTGAGGTTGTAAGGGTCTCAAACATTGAAAAAACTGACCTTTTTTAATGCTTCTTTTGTAATCTCAGACAGAACAGAAACAAAGATATTAAAAAAAATAGATTATTCCATTACTTTTTTTCAACATTCAAAGTTACAACAATTTCAGTTTGATCATTTTCAAGGTCATCATCCAATACAATTCCTTTGTCAAGAAGTTTGAATTCATCAATCAAAGAACCATCCTCACTAAATGTTCTAACTAGTTTACTTTTTGGGAGAACATGCACATCACTAGAATCGTGATATACTTTGACGGATTCACCATTTTTTATTATAATCTTCAATCCATTCACCAAAGTAAAATTAGATAATAAAAAGTAAGATTATTTTGTAATGCAAAAAATTTCATGATCCTAATTTACAGATTTAGAGTTATCGAACATGGTCTTATTACAATTGTAAAATCAAAAAAATCCATTCAATCCCCCATCATAATGATCCAACAGAGTCTGTCAAGGAACAGTAATTGAGAACAAAAGAACCGATCTTTGCATGAACAACATATACAATAGAAGTAATTAATGTCACTTTCCACTATTGAGATATCTATTTAATGGAAAAAAGCAAAGAGTGAGCAATGAGTATAGCAATAGGTGAAAAGGCACCAAATTTCGGAGTTTCAGAATGGGTACAGGGAGCTCCAACAAATTTTGATCAAGAAAAGGATCATGTAGTGTTACTAGAAGTCTTTCAAGTTAATTGTCCAGGATGTTTTATGAATGCAATTCCAGAAGCAATTAACATCTATAACAAATACAAGGATGAGGGAGTTCGGGTTTTAGGTCTTGCAACTGCCTTTGAAGATTTTGATAAAAACACATTAGAGAATTTGAAAATGCTTGCAGAGACAGGAGAAGTAATCGGAGAAACAAAAGCGGCACTTTCAACATATGGTCAATTAAAAGAGGGAAACAAATTATCATTTAAAATCCCATTTCCATTAGGCATGGATAATTTAACAAAAACTTCAGGCGAAATAAGTCTGGATAAAATTATGCAGTTCATATATCCACAAATTCCAGAATTTGACTCACAGCCAGAAGAATATAAAAATCAAATTATTGAAAGAGTAAAAAGTTACATGAAATCAAAAGAATATTCAGCTGAAACGTTTGAAAAATTTTCCTTACAGGGTACGCCTTCCACCATTTTAGTAGATAGAAAAGGAATACTTAGAGACGTGTCATTTGGGCAATCAGGACATGTAGAGGCAATGATTCAGAAATTATTAAATGAGGATTAAATCAACTAATCAAAACAAGTGCTACAGACAAGGCCACCACAATAAAAAATCCTCCAAATAGAGCAATTTTTGCATTATCCATATTATTTGCCAGACAAGACAAAATAAAAGTAAATCTCAATAATATTTCTTAGATTAACATACATCATGAATTGATAAACTTAGACCTGATTTCTTTTCTTGATCTTCATTACAGTAAACGCAGCAACAACAATCAAAAATCCAATCAAAGCTAACCACATCAGGGAATCGTCAAAAGTCTCACCTTTTTGTAATGAAGACGAACCTTTTTGCTCCATCTCATCTTTTTCAGTTAGACCAAGAAGGTTAGTTGACCCAAAAATTTCCAATGTGCTATTGCCAGAACCTGTAAAATTCAGCGTCACAAAAGATATTTTTTCATTGGAGTTTATCCTTGGAAAATATTCTTGATCATTTAAATAAAATGTTAAATTTCCTCCCAAAAGATCATGAGGAATAATTATTTCGCCCAAATTATTTTCCAAACCACTAGAAATGTAAAGAGTTAATTTTTTTTCATCCCCATCAAACTCAAAGTCTGGTATATCAAAATTAGAAACAGTTTCAACCTCAAAAGTATGTTCACCAATTTGTACGTCCAGTTGATTTACCAACCCAGTTGCATCGGATAAAGGCTGACCATATGCAGTAGTCATCACAAAAAGTAATGTGATAGAAACTAAGAATATTGTTTTCAATTTATGCAGATCTAGGAATTCTTTTGTTTAATTCTTTGTCTTGAGCAATTCTTGGATGATCTGGATCTGCCAAAATGACTTCGAACCAATAATGTTTTCCATCTTTATATACAAAATAAGAACCTAAAAGTTTCATGTTAGGATATCTTTGAAGAACTCTTCGGTCTGCAACAGATTTCATACTATCATCTGCCTTGATTCTTGTAACGCCAAGATGTTTTGGTCTTCTACCACCAGTAGGTCTTTGTTTTCTCATACCGCCGGTTCCGACTCTCATTCTGACGACAATAATTCCCTGTTTTGCTTTGTAGCCCAATCTTCTAGCCCTTTGTAACCTACTAGGTTTATCAATACGAGTAACTGCTGTCTGTTTACGCCATCCAATTACACGCTCACGTATTTCAGGGGAATTTTCCTTCCAAAGTCTGATCCACGTCTGGTCTTGATAACTAGGCATATCGAAGATTGTAAAATCCCCATTAATAACTGTAAATCAAACGGAATCTATAAGCAACGCTAACTGATAAAAAATTTCTTTGAGGGGGATCACAATCCACACACTCAAAGAATTTGCTTCCGCAGAAAACTCGATAATTCATGTTGACTCAAGTTATTAAAAAAGATTTCTCAGTATTGCTTTGAGATTTTTATTGAGTAATATTTGCAGAAAATAAATGGAATTAAAAATTATCATGTTAAGCTTAATTCTAGCAACAAGTTTTGCATCTTTACCGACAATAAGTGCAGAACCATCAGTTACCATCGTGATGGAAAAAACAACATACAGTTATTGTGAAAAACTATTTTACATTATTGAGGTGTCAGAGATTACAGGAGAACCTGCAATCATTCACATAAGAGATGAATCAGGCAAAGGAAGTAGTGCAATTCCAATTCAAATAACAAATTTAAAAAATCCAATTCCGTCACTGTTTGCTTTTGAAAAGGAAGTGTTCCCACTAGGAAAATATTTTGTAGACGTAGAATATGCAGGTTCAAAATTTACGGCGGAATTTTATTTAACTGATTCCGATAACATTTGTATTCCAGAGGTAATCAAACAGTTTATGATAGAATGGCTAAACGATAAGATGCCAGACGGATATCTAATGGATGCGTTTCAGAAACATGTAGATGACAAATTAATTTACATACCTTTTGAAATTAATGAGAAAAATATTCTTGATATAGACATTCCAGACTGGGTAAAAAATGTGGCATATTGGTGGGTTCAGGGAGGAGTTTCAGATAAAGAGTTCACTCAAATGATAAATTATCTAATTGATAAAAATATTATTTCTTTTCCAATTCCAAGTGAAAACTAAATGCGAATAAACACTTGATCATTGTTGCAATCACTAGTGATAACCACATCCCAGTTATCATTTAGAATTAAGTATTATCGGCATACAATAGTTATAACACAGATGAGATAATCCAGGAGAATTTATTTTTACAATAATGAATTTGGAAGATCTGTTGTGTGATCAACTACTACTTTTACTGGCTTTAGATATTATTACAGATACAACTGCAACAATTCCAGCAACCACAAATGCTATGACAACTGCTATAACCATTTCTTTACCCATTCCTCCCACAGAAGATCCAGAGGGTGCGGATGTTGAATCAAGAACACACACACCATCCTTGAGAAGGGTTCCAGGGCCACATCTTTCATCCAACACACAAACCCCATTTTGAAGAATTGTGCCAGATCCACACTGAGTGGATTGTGTTTGACTTGCTGCTGCATCTGCTGCGGCTTTGGCTGCTGCTGCATCTGCTGCGGCTTTGGCTGCTGCTGCATCTGCTGCGGCTTTGGCTGCTGCTGCATCTGCTGCGGCTTTG
>Ga0224513_10000122_pt1 | contig 25920 bp, 20 predicted proteins | sample SF_May12_sed_USG_5_FD_169109 | JGI IMG/M metagenome (GOLD analysis project Ga0224513, IMG submission 169109) | Sediment microbial communities from San Francisco Bay, California, United States - SF_May12_sed_USGS_21 | ecosystem: Environmental > Aquatic > Marine > Sediment | place: USA... | reverse complement strand
GGAGGAGGATAGCTCCTCGATAACTTCCCTATTGTACGAGGGTTCGATCGCTATCGGGATCGCTATCGCTTTCGCTTTCGACGGATTCCAGACAGGCAACAGCGTTCGATAGCGATTCCGATTGCGATAGCGATAGCGAGGGCGCCCGCTGTCACCGGTATAGTTGAAACGCGTCATGCAAGAAATCGCAGCAACTCTCAATCGGCTTTCCATCGCGGTTCAATTCGCGATGGTGATGTGTTTGTTCGGTTACTTCCTGCTCCTTTGGCAAATGGTGAAGCTGCGCGAGGTGCGGCTGTGGACACTGGCTTGGCTCGCCGACGGGGTGGCCCTGGCGGCAGTTTTCATTCATGCCTATGCCGCTATCCCACCCTTCGGCCACAGAATCACCCTCGTTCTCTACCTTGCAGGCAAGGCCACCTTTGCGATCCTCATTGTTTCCGGGGCCCGCCGTAACCTCCGGCCCGGCATCGAGCCGCGAATGTCGCCCCTGTTCCTCACGCTCTTCATCGTTGCGTGGAGTCTGATCTTCGGCCTCGCTGTGCCGAGCCTCTGGCAGGGCCAGCTCGCCGAAAGTGCTCTGGTCGGTGTGGTCCTACTTTGGGGCGGCATCACGGTCCTCAGGCGCCCGCGTTCCTCCGTCTCGCGTTGGCTTGGCTGGGCGATGCTGGTTGAAGGCGTGATTTTCGTCCACTCTGCGGCCCTCCTGGTGCCAGCGCTGTGGGGTAACCGCATCGGTTTCGCCTATCTCAACTACTCATCGTTCATAGACGCCTGGGTAGAACTCATGCTTGCCCTCGCCTGCATCGCCGTAATAGCCGATCGACGCGAGGAGCTGCTCCACTACGCCAACCGGGAACTCCTGCAGTCGCAGCTTCGGCTGAGCCGTCTGGTCGACACCGATCCTCTCACCAATCTCTCCAACCGGCGCAGTCTGCGCAAGACGATGGACTCGGTGATCGATACCGGCGGATCCTTCATTTTCATTGACATCAACAACTTCAAGCAGGTTAACGATCTCTTTGGCCACCAGGTCGGAGACACCACTTTGCAGCGCCTCGCCAATCTCATCGTCGAACAGTTCCGTCCCGAGGACCACGTCATCCGCTGGGGTGGCGACGAGTTCCTGGTGATTGCTCCAGGGATGGACCAGGTGAGCGCCAGGACCCGCGTTGCCGCAATCCGCGAGGCCCTCAAGCACGCAGCCGACGACTGCCCCCCCTTCTCGATCGCGGCGGGCGTCGCCGAGCTCCTCCCCGGCGGCGACCCGGCGGCCACCCTCGAGGAGGCCGACCGCAGAATGTTCGCCGAAAAGCGAGGCCGGTAGAATGTCGGACCGCTTCCATCCCCTACCGCTCGAGGTCCTCAGCTCCTGGATCTCCGAGGAACTCGACGCCAAGGACTCGATTTTCGGTATCCCCCGAGCTCTTTTCTTCAACCCCGAAGATCACGGCGCACTCCATTCCACGATCTATGGGCACGGCCTCGAAACCCCTCTCGGAGTTGCCGCCGGTCCACACTCGCAGCTCGCCCAGAACATCGTTGTCGCCTGGCTGTGTGGCGCCCGGTTCATCGAACTCAAGACGGTCCAGACCCTCGATCAAATCGAAGTTTCCAAGCCGTGCATCGATATGCAGGACGAGGGCTACAACGTCGAGTGGTCGCAGGAACTCCGGGTCGAGGAGTCTTTCACCGAGTACCTCAACGCCTGGGTCCTGATCCACGCCCTGCACCGGAGACTGGGATTTCCTGGTCAGGACCCCGGCCTGGTCTTCAACCTTTCGGTCGGCTATGACCTCGCCGGAATCCGTCAGCCCAACATGGAGTGGTACCTCGACAAGGTCGAAGAAGCGGGCGACGACCTGCGTGAAGCCATAGAAATCGTCTCGCACCGATGGCCCGAGGCCGCCGAACAGCCAATCTCCTCCCGCATGTCGGACAATGTCACCCTTTCCACCATGCACGGATGTCCACCCGACGAGATCGGCTCGATCTCCAGCTACCTCCTCAGTGACCGTGGCCTGCACACCAGCGTCAAACTCAACCCCACCCTGCTCGGCCCCGAAAGAGTGCGGCCGATCCTCAACGACCGGCTCGGCTTCAACGATCTGGTGATCCCCGACAAGGTCTTCGACGAAGATCTCGACTACAACGACGCCCTCGCCCTCCTCCAGGAGCTGTCCGACACGGCCATCAGCCGCGAGCTGTTGTTCGGCGTCAAGCTGACCAACACGCTTGCGATCACAAACCATCGTCGAGTCTTCGATCCATCAGAGGAAACGATGTACCTCTCGGGACGCCCACTCCACGCCCTCACCGTCCAGCTCGCCCACTGTCTGGCCGAGGATGTCGAGCACCCCCTGATGTTGTCGTTTTCGGGCGGTGCGGACGCCCACAACGTGGCGCCGCTGATTCGCTCAGGCATGAAAACCATCACGGTCTGCTCCGATCTCTTGCGGCCCGGTGGATATCTGCGCTTCGGCCAGTACATGGACGAACTTGAAAGCGCCATGGATGGAGTCAACGCGGAGAGCATCGAAGCCTTCGTGCGTACAGGGATCACCAACGGTGATCAGCCTACGGAGGACATCGCGCGCGCCAATCTTCGCGAGTACGCCGATGCCGTTCTCTCGGCGCCCGCCTACCACAAGGAGACTTTCGAACGCAGCCACACAAAGACCCCTCGAAAACTCGGTCTCTTTGACTGCATCGTCGCACCGTGTACCGATGGCTGCGATGTCGATCAGAAAGTTCCCGAGTACATGCGTTTCGTCTCAGCGGGGGATCTCCCCAGAGCCGCCGAGATCACACGGCTCGACAACCCTCTGGCCTCGATCCTCGGTCGCACCTGTCACCACCCGTGCGAGCCGGTCTGCCTGCGGACCCATATGGACCAACCCTTGGCGATCCGCGAGATCAAGCGCTACATCACCGACCACGAGGGACCGCCTTCAACGACGGTTACAGCAGACCTCACCTCCCCGGAAGTCGCGGTAATCGGCGGTGGCCCGTGCGGCCTCGGCGCCGCCACCTTCCTCGCTCGCGCCGGCATCGCGGTCACCATCTTCGAGGCGCGGCCGGCGAGCGGCGGTATGGTTTCGGCCACCATCCCCGACTACCGGGCCGCGACCCATGCCGTCAACCGCGACCTCGACCATCTCCGCGCCCTCGGGGTCGAGGTCCGGCACAACCAGGAGGTCGGTCGCGACGTCTCCCTCGAGTCTCTCCGCTCTGAAGGTTTTTCTTCGATTGTGATTGCGGTCGGCGCCCGCCAGGGCCTTCGTCTCGGGATCGAAGGAGAGGACTGCCAGGGCGTCCTCGACGGCCTCGACTTTCTGCGTGCCGCTCGAGACGGCAATCCGCCGCCGTTGGGAAAGAAGATCGGCGTGATTGGCGGCGGCGATGTCGCGATGGACTGCTCGCGGTCAGCGTGCCGACTCGCCGACGGTGAGGTTACGGTCTTCTACCGCAGGACCCGGGCCGAAATGCCGGCCCAGAAGGAGGAGCTCCTCGATCTTTTCGAGGAAGGCGGAAAGCTCGAAGAGCTGATGGCGCCTCACCGGGCCATCGTCACCGACGGCCATTTGAGCTCGGTCGAGATGACGGTGATGCGCCTCGGCGAACCCGACGATTCGGGCCGCCGTCGACCCGAGCCGATCCCCGGTGCGGAGCGCAATGTCGAGCTCGACACCCTGATTGTTGCCATCGGTCAGCGCCCGGACCTGTCGCTGTTCGGCGACGAGGCCGTGGCGCTGAGCTCGTCCGGATATCTCGAGGTGGATCCGGACACCCTCGAGACCTCGATTCCGGGTGTGTACGCGGGAGGCGACATCATCGGCGATGGTCCGTCGAATATCGTCAAGGCCTGCGGAGACGGACGCATCATCGCTGAAGTGATCATCGCCCAACACCGGGACCGACCGAAAACGCAAGAGCCCGCGACTGACTGGCCGCGGTTCGACCACCCCGAGCTGTTGCGCCGACGAGCACGAGTGGAACCACGGGTCGCGATTCCCCACCTCGATCCTGAGCAACGGCGCGGGTTTGCCGAGGTCGTGATCACACTTCCTCAGGCTGACGCCGAACGTGAGGCCTCGCGTTGTCTCGACTGCGACATCATGTGTTCGACCTGCGACTCGGTGTGCCCGAACCGGGCGATCTTGACCTACCACGTCCAGCCGCAGGATCTCCGCCTTCCACAGATGGTGCTCGAAAACGACCAGGCGGTGACCTGTGATACCACCCCGTATCGCGTCACTCAGGGGCCGCAGGTTGCGGTGCTCACCGATGCCTGTAACGAATGCGGCAACTGCGTCACCTTCTGCCCCACATCCGACCGACCCTGGCGGGACAAACCACGCCTTTACCTCGATCGCCACGACTTCAAGGCCGAGACGGACAATGCCTTCATGTTCATCAGATCGGACGGTCAGCGCGGCTTGCAGGCAAGGTTCGGTGGTGCGCTGCTTCAGCTCATCGAAGACGGTGACGTTTTGCGGTTCACCTCACCGGCGGTCGAGCTCAGTATGGACGCGGAGTCTCTCGCCATCCTCGAATCCGCGGTCCGAGACCACCCCGCCGAAGACGTGCTCGTGAAGCCCGAGCATCTCGGCGCCATGATCGTCCTCCACCGCGCGTTTGCGGACTCAATGCCCGAGTTTCCCCTGGTCGAGGCCGATTCCGCCTGGCTGCTGCGCGAATAGACCGTTTGATCGCGCTAGACTGGTCCGAGCATGCTGACACGATATTTCAATCTGCGAGTACCGACCGAAGGCAACGAAACCGAGGCCGTGGAGCTGGTTGTTTCCGACGGGAGGTTTGAAGAGATCCTCCCCGCGGGATCGGTCACCGCCGCAGGCGACGAACAGTGGGTTGACCTCGAAGGCGCCCTGGTTTTGCCGGGTGTCATCGACGGCCATGTCCATTTCGACGACCCCGGGTTCACCCAGAGAGAGGACTTCGCCAGCGGAACCTCGGCTGCCGCAGCCGGAGGCGTTACCTGCGTCGTCGACATGCCGTGCACCTCGCTGCCTCCGGTCGTCACCACCGAGGCCCTCGAAAACAAGCTCAAGATCATCGGCCCAAAAGCACATGTCGACTACATGCTTTGGGGAGGAGTCTCGGGCAACGCGGTCACCAGCCAGCAGTGGCGCAGGGAACTCGCCGATCTGGTTGACGCCGGCGTTGCTGCAATCAAGGTCTACATGCTCTCGGGAATGGACACCTTCCGCGACCTCACCACATCTGAGATCCGCGAGGTTTTGACGGAGACTCACAAGCTCGGAATCCCCGTCGGTGTCCACGCCGAGGACCGCTCCCTTGTCGACGAGCTCACCGAGCGTGCCAGAAGTCGAGGTGATGATTCACCCGCCGCCTATGCAGCCGCTCGTCCGGCTGCCGCCGAAGCCACAGCCGTCATGACTGCGATCGAGGCCGTCCGTGAAACCGGCGCCCGTGTTCACATCGTCCACCTCGCCTCGGGCGAGGCCCTGGACATGGTGAGCGCCGCCCGATTCGAGGATCTTCCGATATCGGCCGAAACCTGTCCGCAGTACCTCCAGTTCACCACCGAGGATTTCAAACAAATGGGATCACTCCTCAAAACCGCACCGGTCGTCAAGGACGAGAGCGACCGTCAACGCCTGTGGCAGGGATTGGAAAGCGGTGAGCTCTCTTTCGTCGCCACCGATCACGCCGCCGCACGGTGGCCCGACGAAAAGGAAACCGGCTCCATCTGGACCGACTACGGCGGTATACCTGGGGTCGAGCTCCTGCTGCCGTACCTCTATTCCGAAGGTGTGGTCGCGGGCCGCATCACCCTGCAACGCCTGACCGAGCTTCTGTGCTCGGAGCCGGCACGGTTTTTCGGCGTCGACCACCGCAAGGGCCGCCTGCGACCGGGAGGCGACGCCGATTTCGTGGTCTTCGATGAGGGCGCCCGGTGGACCGTTAAGGCGGACACCCTCCATAATCTCAACCGGTACACGCCGTTCGAGGATTTCGACCTGACCGGCCGGGTGCGCGCCACCTATGTGCGCGGCCAGTGCGCCTTCGAAAGGCGGCCCGAGGGCACCGAGTTCTTCGCCCCGGCGGGGACCGGTGAGTGGGTCCGGCGGGGTGTCTCGTGATCGAGCCCGGCTCCGATCTCTACGTCCTTTACAACGGAACGGTGGTGACGGGTGGTGAGACCCCGGAGGTGTGGACCGAAGGCGCGGTTGCATGGTCCGGTTCGCAAATCATCGCTGTAGGTTCCGAAAACGAGCTTCAGGAGGAGTATCCGCAAGCGCAGCTTCTTGATGCTCGCGGTGGACTGATCATGCCCGGCCTTATCAATCTCCACCACCACCTCTACTCGGCGCTCGCCCGAGGTCTCGCACCGGGTCGACCGACACCGAACTTCGGGCAGATTCTCGAGCGTTTCTGGTGGCTGTTGGATCGTTCACTCTCTTCGGAGACGGTACGGCTTTCAGCCCTCCTCGGTGCCGCCGACTGCATCCGGTGGGGATGTACCACGGTCTTCGATCATCACGCCTCGCCCTCGACCATCCGAGGCAGCCTCGACGTCATCGCCGAGGTCATCGACGAGGCCGGCCTTTCAGCGGTGCTATGCTACGAGATCACGGATCGCAACGGCCACGACGGGGCGGTAGCGGGTCTGGTCGAGAACCTCAGGTTCATAGATGCCTACCGAGATCACCCGCGGATTCGCGGCACTCTCGGGCTGCATGCCAGCTTCACCGTCTCGAACCAGACCCTGGACGAAGCTGCGATGAGGCGTCCAGCCGATGTCGGTTGTCACATCCACCTCGCAGAGGATCCTCTCGATTTCCAGGTCTCAGAGGTCGCTTACGGCGCACCGCCGCTCGCCAGGCTCGAACAACGCGGCTTCCTCGACGAACGATCCCTCCTCATCCATGGTGTTCATCTCACCTCCGAGGGGCGCGCGGTTGTTGCTCGCAACGAATCGACTCTGGTCCACTGTCCGGAATCAAATGCCAACAATGGTGTTGGACGACTTGACGTCGAACGAGCTGCCGCCGAGGGTTGCACGGTCGGGCTCGGCACCGACGGCATGTCGTCCGCGATGCTTCGGGCGTTGCGCGCGGCATTCCTCGCCCAACGCGCCGGGCGGGAGGACCCTACGGTCGGATTCGCTGCTCACCCCTCACTGCTTTGCACCAATGCGATCGTTGCACGTCGATTCATGGACGAGCCCCTTCTCGGCGAGTTGGCTCCGGGCGCACCGGCGGATATCTGCGTCGTGGACAGTCCGCCGCCGACGCCGATCGGACCGGAAAATCTCTTTGGTCATCTCGTCTACGGTGCGTCCGAGGCACCGGTACGGCATACCATCGCCCGCGGTCGCATTCTGCTCGAGGATTTCCGTCACACGACGCTGGACCCGCTTGAGATTGCCAGGGCCGCCCGCGTCGAGGCCTTCGGTCTCTGGGAGCGCTTCCGCGAGCTCGGCGCCTCCGAGGACACCCTCCTGCCGACCTGAGATCCGTTTGAAGGTTCGGCTCGTCCGGGAAATGATGAGCCGAACATCCAAATTTCTTGCGTTTTATCGACGCAACTTTCCGCTGTCACCGCGACCGAGGCGCTCGCCTCACCTTGTCATCCCGAGTGAGCGACTTGTCACGGCGAAGCCCCTGGGGCGAAGCCGGAAGCGAACCGAGGGATCTATGGGCAAGGCAGGAGCGCGCTACATCCGCTGACCACGGATCCCTCTGCTTGGGCCCATCGGGTCTTCGGTCGGGATGACAACCAAAAATAACTCTTAGACGCCGAACCGGTCCTTGAGAGCGTCGCGGATTCGTGACAAGCCAGCCACAAGCTTCTTCTCCTCCGCACCGATTCCGACTCGGAAGTAGTGGTCCATGCCATAACAATCACCGGCAAGAATAAACACGCTCTTTGTAGTTCGCAACCAATCGGCGAGCTCGGTGGAATTGATCTCCAGGTCGTAGCGCATGAAGGCCATGCCGCCGGCCTTTGGCGGCACGAAGTGAAAGAGATCACCATAGGTTGCCAGCCAATCGACCATGATCTGAAGATTGTGCCGGAGCATCGACCGATTGCGTTCCAGGATTCCCGGCCGCACATCGGGCGAGAGGGCGATCTCGGCAATGCGGTTGCTCAGGATTCCAGCCGCGATCGACGTGTAATCGTGATAGGCCCACGAGTCCGCGATGGTCTCTGCGGGTCCAGCCAGCCACCCGAGGCGAAGACCCGGCAGGGCATATGCCTTGGACAACCCACCGTTGACCAGGGTCTTGTCATACATTCCGATAAAGCTCGGTATTTCGATCCCGTCGAGCTCCGCACCCCGATAGACCTCGTCGGAGTGGATCCAGGCCCCGACCGAGTCTGCTATCTCGACGATCTCCCGCATTTCCTGGTCGGTCAGGGTGTAGCCGGTCGGGTTGTTGGGGTTGCAAACCACGATCATCTTCGTCTTTGCGCTGACCAGAGAGCGCAGCTCATCGAGGTCCGGCGCCCAACGGTTTTCCTCTCGCAGGTGAAAAGCTCTTGGAACCGCGCCCATCTCCTCAACGACGCCCCAGATCTGCATGTAGTTGGGCACCATCATTACCACTTCATCCCCGCCCTCGAGGAGCGAATGGCAGGCGACAAAGTTGGCTTCGGCGGAGCCGTTGGTGACGAGGACGTTGTCGACGTTCTGCCCCTCATAGAGCGAAGCGATCCGCTTTCTTAGAGGAATCGACCCATTTGTCTGACCGTATCCGAGCACGGTATCAGTGAGCTCTTCGATCTGCTCCGGGGTCAGGAGTTCCGACAGCTTCAACGGGTGGAACCCGCTCTCCGTCAGGTTGAACTCCACCGTGTTCTCGTAGATCGATTGCACCCTCTCGAGCTCGAAGATCGGAATCTTCATGCCATTACCTCGTGCTTCAGGACTTTGTCCATGGTCGCCTCGTCGACTCGACCACCGGAGACGATCAAGGCGATTCGGCGGCCGGCAAACCGTCGTCTTTCCTTGAGGACAGCAGCTAATGAAAGCGCCGCTGCGCCTTCAATCGTCACACCCTCCATTTCATGAAGGAACCGCATCGCCGCGACGATCTCCGCCTCCTCGAGCAGGATGAAATCGTCGACGTGTCGACGGCACAGATCGAAAGTGATGGATCCCGACTCGATGCCACCGGCTGTGCCGTCGGATATCGTCGGCAAGCTCTCGATGTCGAGGATCTCGCCGGCCTTGATCGACTCGTACATTACGCAGGAGTTGAGGGGCTGGCAGCCGATCACCTCGATAGACGGGTCGACCGCGTTCAGATATGCCGCGATTCCCGACATGAGGCCTCCCCCACCGACCGGCACCAACACGGTGTCGACACCCTCCAACTGTTCCATGAGCTCAACCGCAACCGTGCCCTGCCCGTGGACCACATCGAGGTCGTTGTAGGGCGAGATCCACACATGACCGCCCAAACGCGCAAAGGCGGCGGCGTGGGTCTCGGCCTCGATGCAGTCTTCACCCACCAGCTCGAAGGGCACCCCGGTCGAGCGCACGTTTTCGACCTTGACCGCCGCCGAGGTCTTCGGCATGAAGAGTTTGCCGCGGAGACCGAAGAGCTGCAGTGCATGGGCAAATGCCGCGCCGTGGTTTCCGGTCGACGCCGCAATCAGGAGCTTCTGCGAGTCCGCTTCGGAGAGCGACAGGATCTTGTTGATAACCCCTCGGAGCTTGAATGACGTGCTGTGTTGGAGGTTCTCGAGCTTGAGATGGACTTCCGCACCCACTTTGTCGCTGAGCGCAGGCGCCGAACGACATTCGGTGCGACATACATGGGGAGCGATCCTCCGGGAGGTCTCTTCGATCACAGCCCTCATTGCACGCCCTCCGTCACGAGACCGTAGAGGACTATCTCCTCGTTGCTCATCCAGTAGATCCGTTGCGACGGGGCCGCTTCGAGGGTGAACCAGTAGAAATCCTCGGGAATCTCCATCTCACGATAGAACTCGAGAAACATCGCGTGGATCTCGTGGTCCCGTGGTACCTCGCTCCCGAAGATGATGCTTCCATCGGGACCGTCCTCGTCCCACGAGTGGACTCCGAGCTTGCCACACGGCTCGACGACGCGGTTCTTGCCAGCGGTGAAGAAATCCACCCCGCCCGAGGCAATGACGCCGTTCGAAGGCACCACCGTCTCCAGTCCACGCGCCCTTACCAACCGCGAAGCCTCCAGGTTCGCCGGGTCGTCATCTGAGCCCGGAACATCCACCATGACGATTCGAGTCACGTCGGGATGCTCGTCAACGAGAGCTCGTACGACGCCCGGCGTCGTGTGGTCTATCACGCCGTACATGAACGCCGTCTCTCCTTCGATCTCGAAAACGGCTGCCTCAAAAGAAGGCTCTTTCGGCGCAGTTCTTTCACAGATGCAACTCGATTGAGTCGCCATTACCAAAGCCGACACAAAAATTGCCTTCACAAAACTCTGTGAGTCCATTGAGCGATCTCCCCTGCGAAATCTATCCCAACATTCATCAAAGGTGAAGTGTCACTCCGATAAGCACTCGATGAGTTCCCAAGAGGTAGGAGATCGGCCATAGCCATCGCCATCTGATGGCGACCCCGAGCCCTTCGAGGACGGGACGAATTTGCATACTCTTTACCGGTCTGCAGGACCTCTGGGCGCAACTCCCAATCCGCCCACCCGTATGAAGAGCAACCCACATCGGGGCCCGAAAGGAGTGCTTGAACATGAGGAAAAGCCTACTGTGCTTATCGATCATCCTCGTCGCGGTGGCTGCACCCGCCTCGGCGATAGAGAACGGTTTCTATCTCGGCGGCAGCATCGGTGGATCGTCCCTCGAGGTCCAGGATGTTGCCGAAGAATTCGGGGCCTTTCGCTTCTCGGATGGCGGCACCGCTTTCAAGCTGTTCGGCGGATTCAGATTTCTGAACTTCCTCGCGGTAGAGGCGGGCTACGTCGACCTCGGCGATCCCACAGACGTCATCGCATCGATCGAGGGTGATGAGCTCGAGGTCCAGATCGGCCTCAAGGGATGGGACGCCTTCGCCGTCGGCCTCCTACCGCTCGGACCGGTCGATCTTTTTGCCAAGGTCGGTGTGGTTTCGTGGGACGCCGACATCGTCGCCGTTCTGGATGATGTGATCGACTCCGACTCGGAAAGCGGCACCGATGCTGCCTACGGGATCGGCGTCGCTCTCAGGCTTGGCAAGGTGGCCCTGCGCGCCGAGGGTGAGCAGTTCAAAATCGCCGACGCCGAGGACGTCTATATGTTCTCGGTCGGTGCGACCTTCACGTTCTGATCTGTCGACCTTTTACCGAAAAAATAACCCCGGGGCGCGGAGCCCCGGGGTTCGAATCGTGCCTGTTTGACGCGTCAGTCCCTGGCAACCTCGAACAGGGCCTTGAGAGATACGACCAATACCGCGGCGGCGACAAACGCCACCACGTTAGCGACCACGGAGGTGACCGCAGTGCCGATCAGCGGAATCGCCATCACTGAAGAGGCTGACAGCATCAGGCCGATGGCAGCGAGGAGAAATGTCTTGGTCTCCTCTCCGGTGATATTCATAAATCCGACGATGAGGCCGAGAACCGCCAACACCCAGTACATCCAGGGTTCGGCGATCAACAGGCCCGCCACGACACAGATCACGAAGCCAACGATGAACGCCCACTTACCCATCTGTCCCATATATCCTCCTCCCGAACTATGTTCTGATGATAATCATCGTCCGCATGATAACCGGGCAGAGCCGATTTTTCATCGGAAAAATCAAAAAAAAGCCGCCGCCCGGATCTCCGGACGGCGGTTCCCAAGCCAAATATGGCCGTCTTGAAGTCAATCGGTCAGTTTACCGATGAATTCCTCGAATTTGTTCCACTGAGAGCTGGCCCAGTCTGAAGCGGCCTGCACCTTGTCACCGACCTTGACCATCGTGTAATAGCTCTCGACGCGCTTCCAATCAACTACGCTCCACCACGCCTCGATGTAGTCGGGGCGTCGGTTCTGATAATTCAGGTAGTAAGCGTGCTCCCACACGTCGAGGCCGAGGAGCGGAATCATTTCTCCGGTCGAAATGGGGTTGTCCTGGTTCGGCGTCTTGGTCACTCCCAGGCTCCCGTCGGCTTTGACCCCGAGCCATGCCCAACCGCTGCCGAAAACCGTCGCCGCAGCCTTGTTGAACTCGGTCTTGAAGGCATCGAACGATCCAAACGAAGTGTCGATGTTCTCTGCAAGACCACCCGACGGCTGACCGCCGCCATTCGGACTCATCACGGTCCAGAACAGGGTGTGGTTGAGGTGACCACCGCCGTGATTGCGAACGGCCCCGCGAATGTCCACAGGTACCGACTCGAGATCCATCACCAACTCGATCGCCGTTTTGTCGGCAAGTTCGGGATGCCCCTCGAGGGCGGCGTTGAGGTTGTTGACATAGGCCTGGTGGTGTTTTCCATGATGGATACCCATGGTTCGCGCATCGATATGCGGTTCCAGGGAGTTCACGTCATAGGGCAGATCCGGCAGTTTAAAAGTCATCGAGCTCCTCCGTTGTTTTTTGAGTTGTATCGAGTCACAGTCGCAACTCTCGAAGCTTTCAACCACCAGAGTTTCGAATAGATTCCGCCTCTGATTCAGATTTTCTGGATGTGTCCCCTATTCGACATCAAACTAGAACATCCCCGAGCGCTGATCCCAAAGCGGCGTACTGCTGCCGGCTGTTGTAAAGCTGCGCTGAGATCCGCACCAGGCGCCGCGGCGGTGCCGGCCAGGCGATGATTGGAACCTCGATCCGGTAGTCCTCGAGCAGACGGTCCTGAAGCCCGTCAAAAGGAAAGAGATCGTTGACCGACCCGCCGTCACCGTCCGGCAACGGCAACGAGGCGAGGCTGCCGATCATGGTGTCCGGGCAGGGCGCCTCGATTCCGAGAGCGTCGCAAAGAATGTTGCGCCCTTCGAGCACCAACGCACGATTCCGACGCCGTACCTCATCCCAACCCCCCTTCACCATCGACTCCATTTCACTCAAGGCCGCGGGCACCGACAACCAGGCGCTGGGGTCGCGGGTGCCGGTCCAGTCGTGTTCGAGATGGAATCGTGATCGTTTGGCCGAGCTTGCGTTGGCGCCGTGACTGATGACAAGCGGTCGAACCCGTTCCTGGCGATCCTCCCTGACGTGCAGAAATGCCGCCCCCTTTGGTGCGCAGACCCACTTGTGGAGGTTGCCGGTGTAATAGGTCGCGCCGAGTGAATCGAGATTGAGAGCCACCATTCCGGGGGCGTGGGCGCCGTCAACAAGTACATCGACGCCGAGCGCCTGGATTTCGCCGACGATCCGCTCGATCGGCAGCACCATGCCGGTCTGGCTGGTCACATGATCGATCAACAGCAACCGTGTCCTCGGCGAAACCCCTTCGAGAACGGTCTCCACCGCCGAGTCCTCGCTCGGCAACGGGAACCCGATAGTAGCGACCACAACCTCTGCACCGCTCTCCGATGCGACGGCGTCGATGGCGTTTCGGCAGGCGTTGTACTCGTGATCGGTCACCAGCAACTCGTCTCCCGGCTCCAACCGGAGGCTGCGAAGGACCGTGTTGACGCCGGTCGTCGCGTTCACGATGAATGCAAGATCTCCCATTCGGGCACCAAGAAAAGCCGCCAGAACGGTGCGCGCACGGTCGAGCGCCGGCAGGTAGTCGTGATCGAAGAAGATCAGCGGTTCGCGCTCGATGCGCTCACGGATGCGAGTCTGCTCGTCGAGCACAACCTTCGGCGTCGCACCGAAGGACCCGTGGTTGAGGAAAACGACGTCCGGGTCGAGCAACCAACGATCAGCGAGAAAGTTCTTTTTCATCATCCTCTCGATTCCGGCGAACATCATACGCTGGGATGCGGGTTAGAATGATCGGCGACGGGAGGCACCATGGTCAATGCGATTGTTCTACTGAAGGTCAGAAGCGACCGGATCAACCAGGTGGCGGAAGAACTCGCCGCGCACGATGGGATCTCCGAAGTCTACTCGGTGGCCGGCCAGTACGATTTGGTGGCGATCATCCGCGCCAGTAACGATGAGCAGATTGCGACCCTGGTCACTGAACAGCTGCTGCAGGCCGAGGGTCTGGAGTCATCCGAAACCTTGATCGCCTTCAGAACCTACTCGAAACACGACCTCGACGGCATGTTTTCGGTCGGTATGAACTGAAGCCCCGGAGGTTCTTGAATCGCTATCGCCATCGGGATCGCTATCGCTATCGAAACGTCAATAAAGCCTGGAAAAAGTTAACACCGAAAGTAGAAAAACCTCCGGACCCAGAAAACCTCAAATCACTCATAAAACTCAGGTTCCACGGCCGCCAACACGGTATCTCGAATGGTCTCGAACCCGCCGTGCGACGGATCCACAAGCTCGAAATGACCTGCGCCGAGAATCGTGGTCACCGCAACCGAATCACCCATCTGGCGCGCGGCGTCGACAAAGGAGTCCGCCTGAGTTTTGGGCACGATGGGGTCGTGCTCGCCAATCACCAGCGCTTGAGTCACTCCTAACGGGACCATCACAATCGGCGAGGCGCGTTGAAGCCGATCGGGCACCTCGCCTGGTTCGCCACCGAGCAGTCCGGAGACCGCGGAGCCACAGCCATCGGGCGCCGCATAGGCTGCAAGATCGGGAATGCCAGCGAGTGCCACGACGCCGTTCAGGGCCAGCGGACCCTCGCCGCGAAGAGGATCGTCGGCGTCGAGCCATTTGCGACCTGCTAACCACAGGGCCAGGTGGCCGCCTGCCGAGTGACCGACAGCGGCCGTTTGATCCAGATCGAGTTTGTGCTCGAGCGCTATTTCGAGGAGGAAATCGGCTGCGTCCGCGACATCCTGAAAGGTGCCCGGCCAGCCACCGCCTTCGTCCCCAACACGCCGGTACTCGATACTCCACGTCGCAACCCCGGCAGAGGTCAGTGCGTCAGCAAAGGCCGACATGTAGCCGAGGTCGTACTCGGCCAGCCAGCAGCCGCCGTGGATCACGATCACGACCGGGAACGGGCCCTCCCCTTCCGGGAGCCTCAGGTCTCCGAACTGGAGCGGATCGTTCCCGTAGGAGAGGCGATGATCGGGCTCGGATTGAGGCAGAGCGACAACGTCCGAGGCGGACATGAGAGCATTTTCTTCACTCACCGGCCCTCCACACGCCAAAAGCACCGAAACAAGGAAAAGCATCACGAAACTTCGCGTCGTCATCTTTCCACCCTCACGTCACCCGCGACCGCTCTTTGTACTCGGCACGGTCCCATGTTCCGTCCTCCATGATTTCTCGTAGTGACGCGACCGCGTTCCATACGTCCACGTAGCGAACGTACGCCGGCGCGAAACCGAATCGGAGGAGGTCCGGGGCACGGAAATCACCGATGACGCTATCCGCAATCAACGCCTGCATGATCGCGTAGCCCTCCGGATGGCGGAGCGACACTTGACTGCCTCGGCGATCTCCGTCGCGCGGCGAGGCGAGCTCGAAACCGTGACCGGCACACTCCTGCTCGACAAGGGCAATGAAGAGCGCGGTCAGCGCAACCGATTTCGTCCGCAACGCATCGACCCCAATCTCGGATATAACCTTCACCCCACACTCGAGGGCGGCGAGACTGAGGATCGGTGGAGTGCCGACGCGGAGCCCGCCGACACCAGGCGCCGGGCGATAGCCGGTATCGAAGTCGAATGGAGCCTCGTGACCCATCCAACCCCATAGCGGCGTGTTCAACTTGCCGTGATGTCGTCTGGCGACGTAGGCGAAGGCCGGGGCTCCCGGTCCGCCATTGAGGTACTTGTAACCGCAACCGACAGCAAGGTCCGCCGCACAGTTTTCAAGGTCTACTGGCACGGCCCCTGCTGAATGAGCCAGGTCCCACAGGATGACGGCACCGGCATCGTGTGCCGCCGCGGACCACGCTTCTAAGTCGTGCATCTCGCCGGTGCGAAAATCCACCTGAGTCAGCATGAGGACGGCGACCTCATCATCGAGGGCAGCCTCGAGCTGCGACCGATTCACCAACCTCAGAGACGCCTGGTCGCCGAGAAACTCGGCCAGACCCTGCGCAACGTAAAGATCGGTCCCGAAATTTTCCTTTTCCGAAACGATGACCTTTCGTCCAGGCCTGAGCTCCAGAGCCGCTCCGAGCAATTTGAAGATGTTCACCGAAGTCGAATCCGCGACCGCGACCTCAATTGGATCCGCGCCGATCAAACTCGCGATCGCTCCGGCCACCCTCTCCGGAAGCTCGATCCAGCCATGCTTCGTCCAGCTCCGGACGAGGTCTGATCCCCACTCATCTCGGAGCACCTCGGCAATGCGATCAAACACGTCTCGCGGAGGAGGCCCGAGGGAATTCCCGTCGAGATAAACGACGCCCTCGGGCAGGGCGAACCGATCGCGAGCGCCGACGATCGGATCGGCCGCGTCAAGGGCCAGGGCCTCTTCTGGAGAGGTGGGCAGGTCCACGATCTTATTCCGCGAGCGCGGCAAGGCGCTCTTCTTCGAACTCGTCGCCCGGATACCAGGTCGGCATTTCATCGGCGCTGGCCACCGTGAGGGCGAGGCGGAACCCGAGATGGGCATCCTCGACCAGACCATCGAGGATCCAGGAATCCTCCACCTGGTCGGACGGCCGGTGATAGTTCCGCTCGATCCACTCTGCGTACCGTTGCTCTCCCCAGCCCTCCGGCTGGCCGATGAAGTCGGTACCGGACTTGAACCAGATCGCCGGCACGCCGATGCGAGCGAAGCTGAACTGATCTGAGCGGTAGTACCAGCCGGAGCGAGGCGTGCTCTCCGACGTCACATACCTCCCCTGCTCTGCCGCAAGATCAGCCAGGACATCCTCGAGCGTCGACTTCCCTTTTCCGAAGATCGTCACGTCGCCCGTTCGACCCCAGATATTGCCAAGCTCGAAATTGATGTCGGCGGCCATCTTGCCGGGAGGCATGGTCGGGTGCTCGGTATAGTATTTCGACCCCAAGAGACCCTGTTCTTCAGCCGCCGGGAAAAAGACCATGATGCTCCGGCGCGGCGGCTCTGAGAGAGCGGAGAACGCCTCCGCCACCGAGATCGCCTGTGCCATCGCGACACCATTGTCCAAGGCGCCGTTGTAAATTGTGTCGCCGGTATCGTCTGGCGCACCGATGCCGAAGTAATCGTGGTGCGCGGAAAGAAAAACAACCTCGTCAGCGAGGTCTGGGTCCGACCCACGAAGGATGCCGCCCACATTCGCCGTTTCAGTCTCTCGGAGGTCCACCGCAAGATCGAGGGAGGTCGTGAGGCCGAGCGGCACTGGACTGAAGTCTCGGTTTCTCGCCGCCTCGATCAGCGCATCGAGGTCGCGGCCGGCGAAATCAAAAAGACGGCGCGAAGCCTCTTCGGTCATCCACGCTTTCAACTGGATCCGTGGCTCGTCACCCGCCGGAAGCTCGAACTGCTCGCCGCTCCACCCCGTCAACACCACCGGCCACGGGTAGCCGGCCGAGAGACTTGTGTGAATAATTATCGCGCCGACGGCTCCCTTTTCCGCGGCGATTTCGTACTTGTACTTCCATCGCCCGTAGTACAACCTTCTTTCGCCCGAGAACAACTCCGGATCCCAGTCCGGATCGTCGTTCAGCATCACCAGCAGCTTGCCCTCGAGATCGGCACCCTTGTAGTCGTCCCAATCCTCTTCAGGCGCGGTGATGCCATACCCGACAAAAACCAGTTCGGCGTCGTCGACAACCGCCGCGGAGTGCTGGACGCCCGATCCACCGATGAACTCGTCCGCGAGGTGAAGCGAAATCCCTAGCCCCTTCCCATTGCGAAATGCCCATTCTTCGGGCAGCTCGGTGGTCACGCCAACCATCGACATCGGCTGCTCATAACCATTCTCACCAAAGGCCGGCCCATAACCGGCAGCCTCGAGTCTCTGCGCCAGATATGCCCGCGCCAGCCGGTCGCCCTCGGTCCCAGGCCCTCTACCCATCATCTCGTCCGAAGCGATTTGGCTCACGGTCTCGAGAAGGGCCGATGCCGTGATGACCTCTGCGGCTGTTTCCGCATCTTCGGGGAGCCCGACCGGAACCGATACGTCGCCACCGCCGTTACACCCTGTGATGAGAAAAAGCACTGGTATCGCAACCGTCACATATCGTTTCATTTCAGTCTCCCTAAAATATTTCTGGCAGCGGCTGCTAACTTCACCGGCAGTCACCGCGTTGAGAAAGTAACAGATGCGGAGCTCATCGTGGGAGGCCAGCGTTCCTTCGATCATCTCGAGTGCTACCCTGAGGGCCCGCAACAAGCTCATCGAGCGGCGGACTCGCCGCATGAAAGCATTCAACAGGAGGAAAGAAGATGTCCGAGAAAATGAGCAAATTGAAAGCTTTCTTTGGCCGCGTATGGGGTGGCATCGACACCGCACGGCGGGTGTTCGTGAACCTGATTTTCGTTGCGCTCGCGATCATCCTTCTGATGGTCCTATTCAGCGATGACAGTCCTGATATCGCCGATGGCACGGCGCTTGTCATCGCACCGAAGGGTCGCCTTGTCGAGCAGCTCACCGGCCAGTCGGTCGAACGAATGGTCGACGAGGCGCGTGGCGCGGTCCAGCCGGAGACCCTGCTCAAAGACGTCATCGACGCCATCGAGGCGGGTAAGGAAGACGATAGGGTCCAGGCCCTGGTCCTCAACCTCTCCGCTTTCGGCGGCGGCCGGTTGACCAAGCTCCAGGACGTGCGGGACGCGATCGTCGATTTCAAAACGACCGGTAAGAAGGTCATCGCCGTTGCGGACTTCTACGAACAGGACGCCTACTACCTGGCCGCGAACGCCGACGAGATCCTTGTCAACAAGATGGGCGGAGTCGTGCTCGAGGGTTTCGGCCGCTACAAGATGTACTACAAGGAAGGCATCGACCGTCTCGGCCTCGATGTCCACGTCTTCCGGGTCGGCGAGTACAAGTCGGCAGTTGAGCCATATCTGCGAAACGACATGTCGAAGGAAGCAAAGGAGGCCAACCTCGAATGGCTCGGCGATCTGTGGCGAATCTATCTCGAGGATGTCGCTGCCGCGCGAGGCATGACGGTCGAGCAGCTCAAGGAGTACGCCAACGAGTTTCCGCGGCTGATCGAAGAAGCCAACGGTGACACCGCCAAGGCCGCACTCGACTTTGGCGTCGTCGACAAGGCACTGACCCGAATCGAGTTACGGGAGCACCTTATCGAGCTGGTCGGCGAGGATGAAGAAACCAACTCATACAACCGGATCGCGTTCAGCGAGTACCTCGAGGCGCTGGACGAGGACCGTTTCGGTCGCAAGGCCAAGGGCGACCGGGTTGGTGTGGTCGTTGCCCGTGGCACGATTCTCGACGGCAGCCATCCGGCCGGCACCATCGGCGGTGACTCAACCGCAGCGCTCATCCGCCAGGCGCGCAATGACGACGACATCAAGGCCATCGTCCTCCGGGTCGACTCAGGTGGTGGCAGCGCGTTCGCTTCCGAAATCATCCGGCGCGAATGTGAAAAGGCACGCGAGGACGGCAAGCCCGTGATCGCTTCGATGGGCAGCGTCGCGGCCTCCGGCGGCTTCTGGATCAGCACCTCATCCGACCAAATCTGGGCCTACCCGAGCACGATCACCGGATCGATCGGCATCTTCGGAATGTTCCCCACCTACCAGCGGCCGCTCGCCAAGCATCTCGGCGTCCGGGTCGACGGCGTCAGCACCGCGCCTCTCGCAGGCATCCGTCCTGACCGCGAATTGCCCGAAGAGGTTGGCCAGGTCATTCAGGCCATGATCGACCAGGGCTATCGCGAGTTCCTCGACCGAGTGGCGGAATCGCGCGGAATGACCACCGAGGAGGTGGATTTGATTGCTCGCGGCCGGGTGTGGAGCGGGGAGGACGCTTACGAACTCGGGCTGGTCGACAAGCTGGGAGACCTCGACGGCGCGATCGCGGCCGCAGCCGAACTCGCCGAGCTGGGTGACGAGTACGACGTCACGTACATCGAAAAGGAAGTGAAATTCAAGGACAAGATGCTCAAAAAGCTGATGGCGCATGGGATGAACGTTTTCGGTCCCGAGATTCAAGACGAAACACCGCTCGAAGAGGTGATGCGGCAGGTAAGACGATCCGCAGCCGAGTTTGCGGCACTGAATGACCCGAACCATGCCTATGCGTTGTCGATGATCGAAACCGACTGAGTCAATTCAACACGGGGTCGGGCGATGCCCGACCCCACATTTCTTTGAGCACCGTTGGGTCTAATTCGGCGGCGAAACAGCAATGGACCGAAAACCCGCCCACCCAGCAGGCGAGACGCCTGCTCCACAAAAAGTAGGTCGATCTCCCGAAGAGCTTTGTGGGGCAGCCGTCCCGGCTGCCGGGCGGATGGATAGTGATGCCATTGGTGGCGAATTCTTCAATCGCCTCCGCCCTCTTCGAGCTCAGCAAGCAGTCCTGCGATCGTCTTGCTCTCCGGTTTCGCTTCAGCGGCTTTCCTGCAGTAAGCCAGCGCTTTCTGGTGCTCCCCGACATCCCGGTGAGCAAGCGCGAGGTCATAGTTGACGTAGTAGACGTAATCACTCTCCGGGTATTCCGCCAGGCTCAACTCGAGAAAGACGATTGCGGACTTCGTGTAGCCCTTTTCGAGCATCTTGTCACCGATGGTCAGAAGATCGGTGTCGTAGGTGCTGTATTCGCCAGCGTCCTTTTCCCTGATCTCGAGATAGAGCTCGGCCGCGGCCTGGGCCCCATTGGCCTTCCACTCATGGTAGATCGGATCCATGACGGAGGGTTTGAAATCCCACTCATTCTCGAGGGCGGTAACCAGGGTGTCCGTCCACTCGTCAACGCTGACGTAGCTCTCGGCGTAGGCATTCCAGCCATCGAGAGCCCCTTCTTTCTTGAGAGCTTCGACGTCTTTCCCGGCCGCCAGGCCTTCGCGGACGGTCTTCTCGGTCGCCACCAACATTTCGCGATAGGCGCGGAGATCCTCGATGGACCCGGTCCGGTTGTGGCCGGAGACGATCGTGACGTCCTCCGGGAGGATCTCAATCGCCATTTTCACGAGCGGCGAAAACATCAAAGGATCACCGGCCGTATCCACTGAAGGGAAGTTGAATCCATTGGCGAGTGAGCTCAGGTGGACCACCTTGGACTTGGTGAAATGGACGATGATTTCGTTGTCGTCGTGACTCCCGCCCATCTCCTGGAGACGAATTTCCTCCCCGTTGAACCACAGGGTGAGCGAATCGGCAAAGGTGATGTCTGGAAAGGTCGCCCGCGGAAACTCGTTGAATAGATAGCTGCCGCTCCGCAGCTTCGCCGGCACGAGGTCGTGAGCGATCACGATCGGGTCCTCTCCAAAAATCGCGTTACCGCCGACATGCTCGACGTGCCGGTGTGTGTTGATGATGATCTTCGGCGCGCCTCGACCAAAGGCTTCCACGACCTTTTTGAGGGCCTCGGCGTCACCCTCCGCCTGTGTGTCCACCAACAGGACTCCGTCCTCGCCCACCGATGCAATCGTGTTCGTGGTGTAAGCGCCCTGGTCAGTGGTCAGCAGATACAGTCTTTCGCTGAGTTTGGTCGTCTTGACTGTCTCCTTTTCCGCTGCTGCGGCTGAAAAGGTCAAGCACGTCACCAGGAAACCGAAAACCCACACTACCTTTTTCATTCTCATTCTTTCTCCGTCTTCCGTGAAATCACAGCCTTCCTGCCTCAGTGATGTACGGATCAACGCTCGAGGAGTTTGTTTCATAAACAAGACGAAACTGAGAGGAACCCCAACCGTATTCACGACAACGCATTTCGGGGAATTGGAGGTAGACTGTCCCACGTGGTCATCCGAAAGTCGTATCTGCGTCGCCGCGTCGAACACGGTCCCGGGAGCAGAATCGTCGATGACACTCGACCTCCCTCCGACTCTTCAGTCATGGCACGAATCGCCTCCTTCATTTACTCCGATGGTCGCTTTGGCCGCCAGCAACCACCCCGCGAGCTCGAGGATTTTCCACTCCCGGACCTGTTGTCACCCGCTGCCGACACGAACACCGAACCCGAGCGTCTCACGCACCTTCTGGACCTCGCGTTCCTTGGCCGCGCCAGCGCCGGCGAGCTCGATCGCGAGCTCGATTCGATGTCTGCAGGCAACACACCGTGGCATCCGGAGCACTTTGTCGACGATCTTTTTTTGTCGGAGCTCGTCAACGCCAACCTGACGATCGAGGTCAACGGCCAGCGCTTCAGAGCCCACCGTGGATTCCTCGAACGGGCGCTCTCCACTCCTCCCGGCGACTTAGAGACCATTAGATTTCGGCAGGCGATCCTCCGCGAGCTCGATGGCAGTGAATCGTTTGCCCAGGCCAGTGAACAGCTTCTGGTAGAGCTCTATCGACTGCTCACCCTGTTACGCGCATCTCGAGATGACGCCCGGCTCGAACCGACTCGTTTTCGATTCGACGTTCTCGGTGCGTTTCGCACCGTCGTTCACCAAATGGCTGAGTGCTTTGTCGGAGCCACTTCGGGACTGCAGAGGCTCGGCGAGGCAGGTATTGCGATCCGCGAATCCGATGCCTTCAGCCACCTCCAGGCCCTCCTCGATCACCACGAGAAAATGGCGACCCTCGATCTCGAGGCCTTCATCGGAGCGGACGGCCGCCTGCGCCATCTCGAGATCCGCGGCCTCCGCGAAGCCACGGGAAACCCCTACTACAGGCGACCGTTGCGCAGGTGGTTGGATCGTCTGCGGGTCCTCTACCGGCGTTACGACCTCGGCTCCGAAGAGCTTGTCGAGCGCCTGGTCATGGGAGTCTGGCAAGAAGTGGCACCTGCTCTTCTGCGCCTGGTTCAGCTCATCTGCCATCTCGAGCTCTACACGGTGTCGCGATCCTTTGCGGCCGACGCCAGATCACGCGGTCTCGACGTCTGCCTTCCTTCGGTCGAGGCCAACGCTGACCTCCAAATCGAGGCCCTATTCAATCCGCTGCTGTTGACACTGATGGACAGGCCCGTTCCGACAAACGTCGAGATAACATCAGCGTCACGGATCACCCTGGTAACCGGCCCGAATTCCGGTGGCAAGACCCGCCTTCTCCAGGCCGCTGGCATCGCCACTGTCCTTGCGCACGCCGGCCTCTACGCTCCGTGCGCCCGCGCTCGGATGCCGCTCGCGGCAGGCCTCTTCGCTTCCATTGTCGAGCTCGATCGCGCCGATCAGTCAGAGGGCCGCCTCGGTACGGAGCTGGTCCGACTACGAAATCTGTTTGAAAGCGTGCCTCCAGGATCGCTCGTCCTCCTCGACGAACTCTGCTCGGGCACGAACCCGTCCGAAGCGATCGAAATCGTAGACATGGTCCTGCGCCTGTTGGGGCAGATACAACCGCACGCGCTCGTCACCACCCACTTTCTCGACTTCGCGAGCCAACTGCAGAGCCAAGGGTCCTCGGATGGTCTCGCTTTCCTCCAGGCCGAGGTCGACGATCGTCAGGGAGCGACGTTCCGCTTTATCCCCGGAGTCGCAAAGACCTCACTCGCGGTCGGAACGGCACAACGCCTCGGCGTAACCTTCGAGGAATTGGAGCGACTTTTGGAGAACCGAGCCGAGAACAGTGAGAACAGCCTGTCAGAAGAGATCGATGAGCTGGCGGCCGGCGATCACGGCGAACAGGAATAGCGCCAGCAACAGGCTCGCGGTCGCCACAAACCCATTCTTCAGCTCGCCCACCAACCGGCGCCTCGAGTTCAGCCACAAAAGGGTCGCCGCGAGGACGGGCATGAATAGACCGCCAGTTAATGTGTAGACCTTGATGACCCACATCGGCCGGTCCAGGAAAAGCAGCGCCATCGGCGGCACCGCGAGGTAAAAAAGATATCCGCGATAAGCCATGCCCCTGGTGTCGACTGTTTCGTCAAAACGTCCTCGGAGAGCATCCAGGTAATCGGCAAAGAGGTATGGCACTCCGTTCCAGACACCGAGCGTGCTGGTGAAGACAGCACCCCACACGCCGATCAGAAAGACTGTTGCGACGCTCCCGCCGGCTGCCGCTCCGAAACGTCCGGTAGTCGCTTCTCGCACCGCGTCGCCGCACGCCACCAACCCTTCGCTGCCCGGCGGCATGCCCTCTCCCCCACCGAGGACAGCCGCCGCGAGGAGAAGCATGGCAATTCCAAAGAGCGCGGTCAGAAAGTACCCTATCGTCAGATCGACCCGCACGCCGCCGATCGCGCCAACACCTTTCCACCCCTTTTCCCGGATCCAGTATCCATAGGCAAGCAACGTGACACTTCCCCCAACGCCGCCCATCAGGCTGAGGGTGGCGCCCGCTGATCCCTTCGGCAGCGAAGGGATCAGACCTCGGAGAACCGATGCGAGGTCGGGACCGACCATTGCAACACTCACAAGAAGGGTCAAGGTCATCAGACCGATCAGGACCTTCATGACGGTTTCGAAAACCGTGTAGCGGCCGATCGCAACCAGAGCCAACGCCACCAGCGAGTGGACAATGGCCCAGGTCTTGATGCTGAATACCGGCCAAAGGGCATGCGCGGCGACACCGCAGGCGCTCATCAGCCCGCCGGCGACGATAAAGCTCCACAGCACCAGATAGACGAAGAAGTAGGCTTTGAGGGGCCAGCCGAGGTAACGACACCAGCCTTCGAGGAGGGTCGTCCCTGTTGCCAGCTGCCAGCGGGCGACGCCCTCGTTGAGGCCGAGCTTGAGAACCGCGCCAACCACCACCACCCACATGAGGGCGGTCCCGAAGTTCGCACCGGCCAGCATCGCCGCCAGCAGGTCACCTGCACCGACACCGGTGGCGGCAATAGCGATCCCGGGACCGATCATGCCCAGCGCTCTGCGGAAACGGCTCTGCGAGGACTGTTCGTTCACAGCGCAAGAATAGCGCGGGCCGTGTAATTCATCTCTGATCAGAATTCATCGAAAGGGCGCCCGAGAGCCCGCAACGCTACCGGGAGGTCGAGCATCAGGTGAAAGACCAGAAACTCGGTATCAGGACCTAACGCCCCAGCGCACTATTGAGCTCCTTCACGAACTCGTCGGCTGCTGACTTCAGAAGATCCGGGTCGGTCGACCCCTCGTCGCCGGCAAAAGACGGTTTAACGTAGACGCTGACCTGGCTTTCGGTATTCACCACCTGATCAATCGCGAGGGCAATCACCGTCCCGTCTTCGGCGGGTTCTGACTTCGCTCGAAGGACACCGTCGTACCGGTTCTCCTTGGTGACTTCGTAGTCCAGCTCGAGGAGCGAGAGTTCGATCGCGCCCCAGACTCGATCCGGATCGGTGAAGAAATTAACCCTCCAGGTCCCTTCAGGAGATCCTTTGATTGCCGAACAGCCCGACAGCGCCACAAACACTGTGAGGAGAATTGCCACGACCGCGCATTCGTAACCACGATGCCACCGGCCGCCCGCAGGCTGAGAATTGCGTTTCGAGATTTTCGATTCACGCTTCATTCTGGTCCTCCGTTCGAACCTCGCGTCCCCTGCATTGTACGGCAGCAGTCGTATCAGTCCGCCATCGGCACGAGCCTCAGCACGCTCTCGGCAGGCCCGGGAAGCAGTGGCGTCGGCTTGCCCTCCACCCACGCATCGTGCCCCGCGCCGAAAAATGGCGAAAATGGGTGCCCACTCTGGCCGGCGGGCATATGGAAGTAGCCCTCTTCTTCGCGCCCAGGCGAAACTGCGAGCCTTTCCGACGCACCCCAACCCGGGGATTGCACTCTCGGCATATCGCTGTCACCGGGCAGCGGCTGCTGCGGCATGTCGAGCCATCTTGAGAGCGCAGGGACCGCTCTACTCAGGGGATGTCGCATGGCCAAAACGTTTCGATCTCCCCAGGTCTGGTCTTTCAGCTCGGTTCCATCGTCGGTTTCGAAATACGA
>Ga0224513_10000121_pt1 | contig 26077 bp, 26 predicted proteins | sample SF_May12_sed_USG_5_FD_169109 | JGI IMG/M metagenome (GOLD analysis project Ga0224513, IMG submission 169109) | Sediment microbial communities from San Francisco Bay, California, United States - SF_May12_sed_USGS_21 | ecosystem: Environmental > Aquatic > Marine > Sediment | place: USA... | reverse complement strand
CCGCTTCCTGAACTGCCTCTACGAGGTTGCGGCCCTGCTGCAGGTGGTCGTAAATGAGGTGCGCGGCCACCTCGGTGTCGGTCTCCGATACGAACTCGTAGCCCTTCGCCTCCAGCTCGTCCTTGATCTCCCTGAAGTTCTCGATGATCCCGTTGTGTATGACCGCAACGCGACCGCCGGACATGTGCGGGTGCGCATTGGCCTCGGTAACACCACCGTGTGTCGCCCAGCGGGTATGGGCCACGCCCAGCAGGCCGCGCAACGGGTTCGCCCGGAGTTTGTCCTCGAGTTCAGCGACCTTGCCGACCGTCTTGCAGAGCCCGATCGACTGATCGCTGCCGAGGACGGCGACGCCGGCCGAGTCGTATCCACGATATTCGAGGCGCCTGAGACCTTCTATCAGTATCGGGACGACGTTTCTTTCGGCAATTGCACCGACGATTCCGCACATATGGTGTTGCTCCAGGTTCTGTTACGTCAGCTCTTTTTCGTCGGCCGGTTCCAGCCCTTGACCGTGATCTGCTTGCTGCGTTCCAGCGTCAGCTGATCGGCTGGCGCGTCTTTCGAGATTGTCGACCCGGCGCCGATAGTCGCACCCTTGCCGATTTCGACGGGCGCAACGAGATTCACGCCGGAGCCGATAAAAGCGCCATCGCCGATCCTGGTCTGGTGCTTGTTAGCGCCGTCGTAATTGCAGGTTATCGTGCCGGCACCGACGTTGACGTTGACACCGATCTCACTATCGCCGATGTAGGTGAGGTGATTGACCTTGCTACCTGCGGCGACGTTGCTCTTCTTGATCTCGACGAAGTTGCCGACCTTGACGTTCACGGCAAGCTCGGCACCCGGTCGCAACCGCGCAAACGGGCCGATCTCGCAGTCGTCACCCGCCGTAGCGCCTTCGATGTGGCAGTTCGGGTGCACGACAACTCCCGTGCCGAGCACGCTGTCGCGGATCACGTTGTTCGACTCGATGCGTACGCCGTCGCCCAGCGTGACTTCACCTTCAAACACCGCGTTTACGTCGATGAACACATCCTTGCCGCAGGTCAGCTTGCCACGAATGTCAACGCGTGCCGGATCTGCAAAGCCCACACCCTCGCTCATCAGTTCGTCGACCAGCCTTGCCTGCAGTGCGCGCTCGGCCTCCGCGAGCTGTTTCTTGTCGTTGATGCCCATTACCTCCACCTGGTTCTTTGCCTTGACACCGTGAACTGCGACCCCGTCCGCCACCGCCATTCCGATCACGTCGGTCAGGTAGTACTCGCCCTGCGCATTGTCGTTGCTCAGCCTGCCGAGCCACTTTTTCAATCTTGCGCCCGGACAAAGCATGACGCCGGTGTTGATTTCCGCAATTGCCTTTTGCGAAACGCTCGCGTCTTTCTCCTCGACGATCCCGGTGACCGCGTCACCATCGCGAATGATGCGGCCGTAGCCCGTCGGATCCTCCATGTCCACCGTCAACACCAGGACGTCGTCCGGCTGTTCCGCATCGAGCATGGACCCCAGGGTACTCGCGGTAAGGAGCGGCACGTCACCGAACAACACCAGTACGCGGTTCGCCTCGGGCGTACCCGGCATGGCCTGCAACATCGCGTGCCCCGTACCGAGCTGCTGTGCCTGCAGCGCCCAGCGAATGACGGCAGACGGAAACGTGGCGCGAACCTCTTCTGCCCCATGGCCATAGACGACGCAGATATCGCTCGCCTGCAGTTCATGGGCGCAATCGAGCACGTGTGCCAGGAGGGGCCGGCCCGCGAGAGGCTGCAGCACCTTCGGCAATTCGGATCGCATGCGGGTACCCTGTCCCGCGGCCAGGATGATGACGCTCAAATCCAGAGCCAATCCTCCGTGAAAGACGCCTGCGGATGATACCGCAACTTCCGTCGCCACCGGTGGCTAACGCCAGCGATAACCCACCTGGTACATGTAGATGGGACCGGTCAGGCGTCCCGCATCCTGCCCCAACGTGGGCGGCAGGAAATCGTCGTCCCGCACAGTACCAAAATCGACGAAATGCACCTTCAGGCTCATCATCGCGCCGCGCGACCGGGTGGGTTCACCACCGCGGAAATCGATGGTCCCGCCGAGGTAGGCACCGAGTGCACTCTCTTCCCAGAACTGGGTTTCCCAGTAATTCGGGTACTCGCCGGCGACCTCGGCGATGTCCTGCAGGTAGTAACCAATGCCTGCGTCGAGGGAATAGCGGTGCTTGCTGCCGAACATCCACTTCAGGGACGGCGCAAGGTAGCCATTGCGCGCAATAAGGCTATCCGAAGTGAATCGAATATTGCTCTCGTTCGCGAACAGGCCCAGGTCAACGCCGGCGAGCAACTCGGAGTCGGTAAATCGCTTCACCGGCCAGTGCGCTGCGAGACTGATGTTGAATCCGACTTCGTCGAATTGTCCGTTTCGTACGGAATCGAGGTCCGCGAGACCCGGCCAGCTGTGGGCGCCGATGGCGATCTCGTAACGGCCGCGGGATGTCGTCACCCACTCGACGTCGTCCTGGGCCAGGGATGCGCTTTCGGGGGCCAACAGCGCGGCGGACAGGGCAGCGAGCAGTATCCATGCACTTGTGTTCGAAGTGTTCATAAGGGCCTCCTTCGTCGGGGACTTCCCTACGCTGGAGACTACGCCCGGCGCTGAAAAGCGCCTGATCGCTGGATGAGGATCGCCTGATGTTCTAGTGAGGCTGCGGTTCCGCGGCGCTCAGATAGCGCTCGCCACGGTCACAGAGAATTGTGACCACGTTATGCCCGGGGCCGAGTTCCTTCGCGACATGCACGGCCGCGAGCACATTGGCCCCGGAAGAGATTCCCACCAGCAGTCCCTCCTCGATACCGATATGCTGTGCAGCATCGATTGCGTCCTGTGTCCGTATTCTTACGATCTGGTCGATCTCGTCGAGATTGACGAGCGCCGGGATGAAGCCGTCCGCGAGCCCCTGGATTCCGTGATCACCGGGGGCTTCGCCCGACATCATCGCCGACTCGTCCGGTTCGACCGCAACGATGCGCGCCCGGCTGCCCGCCTTGCGCAATGCGCGGCCGACGCCCATGACCGTACCGCCGGTTCCCACGCCCATGACGAACGCATCGATTTCGCCTTTGAGTTGCCTGAGTATCTCCGGGCCGGTGGTGGTTCGGTGTATCTCTATGTTGTCCGGGTTCGCGAACTGCCGCGGCAGGAACACCTTGTCATGCGATGAAGCGAACGCCTCCGTGCGCACGATTGCTGCCTGCATCTCGTCAATGTCTTCGAGAGGCTCCAGCTTCGCGCCGAAGAAAGTAATCATTTCGCGCCGCTCGATGCTGACGGTTTTCGGCATTACGATGACGACTTTATAGCCGCGCATCGCACCGATCATCGCGAGTGCTATTCCCGTGTTGCCGGACGTGACCTCCATAATGGTCGAGCCCTGCTCCAGTTCGCCACGCTTCTCGGCCTCGAAGACAATATGGCGGGCGATGCGGTCCTTGATGCTGCCCCCCGGGTTCATGAACTCGGCTTTTGCGAAAATATTGCAGCCGGTCTGTTTGCTGGCATCCCGGAGCCTGATCAGCGGCGTATGGCCAATGGAATCACATACTTCGGAGGTAACCAGGCAGGTTGGTGACTGGCGCGGGCAGTAGACCAGTTGGTGCTGAGCGTTCATCATTGGGGTGCCGATACCGAGCAGCCATTTTCGGCTTCCCTCTAACGAGGCCCCATACGTACTTGCCGCCATTTGCTGTTAATCTGCGAAACGCTCACAGCAAGAGAACACCAGGTTGAGCACCGAAACCACCATCTTTATCGGCGTTGGCATCTATATCGTGCTGATGGTCGTGGTCGGCATATATGCCTCGGGCAGGACTCACACCGTCAACGAATTCATTGTTGCCGGTCGAGGGCTGCCGGTGTGGCTGTGTTCGACGACAATCGTCGCAACCTGGTTCGGCGGTGGCACGATGATGGGTGCTTCCGGTGCCGCCTATGATAACGGCATGCTGGGAGTGATTGCCGACCCACTCGGCGCTGCAATTGCACTGTTCCTTTTCGGATTCTTCTTCGCGCGCCTGTTCAGGCGCCTCCGTATACTCACGGTCGCCGACTATATGGCACAGCGTTATGGCCAGATTGCAGCGATGGCCATTACAGCAACCATACTTTTTTCCAACATCGCCTGGGTTGGCGCGATGCTCGTGGCCTTCGGCCTCATTTTCGAGACCCTGACAGGGACGCCCTTGATCATCGGGATAGTCGGTGGCGCTCTCGTTATTTTCGTTTACACCGCGGTCGGCGGCCTCTGGGCGGTTGCGCTCACCGATTTCCTGCAGATGGTGATCCTCGTCACCGGGCTGATCTTGCTGCTGGTAGTCGTTCTGGTCGACGTTGGCGGCTGGGGCGCCATAGGTCCAAGACTGCCGGCCGATACCTTCCGGCTTTTGCCGGGGGAAAATACCGCTGAGCAGTGGCTGAACTACCTGCGAGCATGGACGATCGTCGGCCTGGTGGACCTGTCGGCGCAGACGCTGATGCAGCGCGCTCTGGCGGCGAAGAGCGAGCAAGCGGCGCAAAACTCGTTCTACCTCGGCGGGCTCGGCTATCTCGTGTTCGGCATGATCCCCGTTACTCTCGGCATCATTGCAAGCGTGTCAATGCCGGGGCTGGCGGACCCGGAATCCGTCATCCCGTCGCTCGCGATCGAGCACATGCATCCGGTCGCCGTGGCGATTTTCGTGGGCGCGCTGCTGGCGGCCATCATGAGTTCCGCGGACAGCGCGCTTCTCGGCTGCGCAAGCATGATCGCCAACAATGTGCTGCCGCTCGTTAAACGCAATCCTTCTGATCGGCTGGGCCTGATTGTTGCGCGCACGTCGATCCCGGTGTGCGGTGTCGTTGCCATCGTCGTCGCGCTGAAGATCCAGGTCGTGTTCGACCTCATGCTCGACGCGAACATCCTGGGGCTGGCCGCGATCATCGTGCCGTTCATCCTCGGCGTGTGGTGGAAGAAGGCGAATCGTGCGGGCGCATTGTCGGCAATGGTTACCGGCTTGTCGGCCTGGCTGCTGACACTGTTCTTCGCGCCGGGGCTGCCCGCCGACTTCATCGGGCTCGGCGTCTCTCTGCTAACGATGCTGGTCGTCACGCCGCTGACGCAGAAGATCGATCCGCCACGAATGCTCTTCGACAGCGAAGGCCGGGTGGTCGAAATGACGGACAGACTCGGCACCCTACCGCTCTGGAAGCAAGCCGGTAGCTAACAATTTACAAATTTGGGGACAGTGACTTTAAGTACCAGGCGAATATATGACCAATCAACCGAACGCCTGGCACTTAAAGTCACTGTCCCCCAACTGAGGCTCAGAATCGCACTACGATGCCCGCGGACAGCAACGTAACGTCTTCCGCGTCGGAGATATCGAAGATCTCATATTCACCGCGGATTTCGATTGAACCGAGATTGAAGCGGACGCCAACGCCGTAGGCCGGGTCATTGCCGTCGTCATCGAAGTCAATTCCGCCGATGCTGCCCTCGACTTCCCAGTCGATGAAGCCGTATTTGGCGAACAGGCCGACAGGTCCGATGTCCACGCCCGCGGTACCGTAGAGGTTCAGGCCGGTCGGATCCAGGCTGATGGGTACAGTGAGAACGTCGGCAGCCGGGCTACCGAGATCGACGTAGCCACCCTCGATGCCCAGGGAAAACGCGTCGCTCAGCGCGAAATCGTACCCGGCGAGGAACTTCCAGCCGAAGTCATCTTCGTCAAATACGGGCGCGGGGTCCGGCAGGATGATGCCGTCGTTGACGTTCGCCTCCACGGCGGCGGTGCCTACGCTGCCGCCCATGAAAAAGCCGCTTTCCGCGGCATCGGCATTGATCGAGTTCAGAGTGAAAAGTGCTGCGCCGGCTAGCAGCGCGATACGTGTCTGGATAGTCATGATTTTTTGCCCTTTCTTGTTGCGAAGAATGTAGAACGGGCATGAGCTTACGCAGACAAATGTGAACGGCGCATTAATCGACCGCGCCGCAGCTTATGTAACATGAGGGGTTCGCCGGAATTAACCCGACCGCACTCTTGGCCGGGACATCAAGTTTCCAGTGTGCCTGGTAGCGGGTTCAGAAGCGCCGGACGACGCCGACCGACAGCAGGGTCTGCTCTCGGCGGCGTCTGGGACAAGCAAATCGTGGCTTTGCCTAGCGCTTGCCCTTGAGTTTCTGGGCGGCGCGGTAGCGCGCCTCGGCTTCGGCCAGCTCCGCCTGCGCCTTGGCGAGATCCGTTTCCGCTGACATACCTTCGAGCGCCTTGGCCGCCTCGTCGCGAGCCGCAAGGGCCGCCGCCTCGTCGAGCTGGTCGCCCCGCAAGGCCGTGTCGGCCAGCACCATCACCGCATGGGGCTGCACTTCGAGCATGCCGCCGGTGATGTAGAAGAAGTGCTCCTTGCCTTCCGTGTCCTGGACGCGGACCTCGCCCGGCTTCAATGCCGTGAGCAGCGGTGCGTGCCGGGGCGCAATACCCACTTCGCCCATTTTTGCGGGCGCAAACACCATGGCGGCCTCGCCGGAGTAAATCTCACCTTCGGCGGATACGATATCGACGTTGATTGTTGGCATCTTCGATGACTCTAATATCGTTGCGTCATAACCGCGGGCCGAGGCCCGCTCCTGCGCGAAGCGCTCCTACTGGAAGTTCTTCGCGTTTTCGACCGCTTCGTCGATCGTGCCTACCATGTAGAAAGCCTGCTCGGGAATATGGTCGTAGTCACCGTTGACGATGCCGTTGAAGCCACGGATCGTTTCCGCGAGCGTCACGTACTTGCCGGGCGAGTTCGTGAAGACCTCGGCGACGAAGAACGGCTGCGACAGGAAGCGCTGGATCTTGCGAGCGCGGTTCACGGTCTGCTTGTCGTCTTCCGACAGTTCGTCCATACCCAGGATGGCGATGATGTCCTGCAGCTCCTTGTAGCGCTGCAATACCGCCTGTACGCCACGGGCACAGTCATAGTGTTCCTGGCCGATGACGAGGGGGTCGAGGATACGTGATGTCGAGTCGAGCGGATCCACAGCCGGGTAGATACCGAGTTCGGCGATGTTGCGCGACAGTACCAGCGTTGCGTCCAGGTGAGCGAAGGTCGTTGCGGGCGACGGATCGGTCAGGTCGTCAGCGGGTACGTACACGGCCTGGAACGACGTAATCGAGCCGGTCTTGGTCGACGCGATGCGTTCCTGAAGTATGCCCATTTCCTCGGCCAGCGTCGGCTGGTAACCCACGGCTGAGGGCATGCGGCCCAGCAGCGCAGACACCTCGGTGCCGGCGAGGGTGTAACGGTAGATGTTGTCGATGAACATGAGGACGTCGCGACCTTCATCGCGGAACGCCTCGGCCATCGTCAGGCCCGTCAGCGCAACGCGGAGGCGGTTGCCGGGCGGTTCGTTCATCTGTCCGTAGACGAGTGACACCTTGTCGATAACGCCCGACTCGGTCATTTCGTGGTAGAAGTCGTTGCCCTCACGCGTGCGCTCGCCAACGCCCGCGAACACCGAATAGCCGGAGTGCTCGTGCGCGATATTGCGAATCAGCTCCATGAGCGTCACGGTCTTGCCCACGCCGGCGCCGCCGAACAGGCCGACCTTACCGCCCTTGGCGATCGGCATTATCAGGTCGATAACCTTGATACCTGTTTCCAGGATTTCGGTGGCCGCGGCCTGGTCTTCATAGCTCGGCGCGGCCCGGTGAATCGGCATCGACATCTCTGCACCGATGTCGCCCTTGTTGTCGATCGGCTTGCCGAGCACGTCCATGATACGGCCGAGCGTCTTCTCACCGACAGGCACTGAAATCGGCTTGCCAGTATTGGTGACGGGCATGCCGCGTTTCAGGCCTTCCGATGACCCCATCGCGATTGTGCGCACGACGCCGTCACCCAGCTGCTGCTGGACCTCGAGCGTGAGATCGCCGTCGTCGATCAGGAGTGCGTCGTAGATCTTGGGGATTTGGCCGGCCGGGAACTCAACGTCCACGACAGCGCCAATAATCTGCACAGTAGTTCCGGTGCTCATTGCTGGGGTCCTCTAACCTGCTCAGTGGCAATCCACTGAAAGCCTCAATGTTTAAAATCTCTAGCCTGAAACAGCGGCTGCGCCGCCGACAATTTCTGAAATTTCCTGCGTAATCGCAGCCTGGCGAGCCTTGTTGTACTCGAGCTGCAATCCATCGATGATCTCGCCGGCATTATCCGTCGCCGACTTCATCGCAACCATTTTCGCCGCCATTTCGCAGGCGAAGTTTTCAACCGCGCCGCGATAGACCTGCGATTCGATGTAGCGCGTCAGCACGTCATCGAGCAGCTCACCTGCGTCCGGCTCATAAATGTAGTCCCAGTGCTCCTGGAGCGATTCGTCGCCGATATCGATCTGGCTGACGGGCAACAGCGTGGTGACTTCCGGATTCTGGTTCATCGCGCTGATGAATTCGTTGTGGAGCAGAAACAGTCGATCGATCGTGCCTTTCTCATACGCGTTCAGCATGATCGTTATCGCGCCGATCAGGTCGTTGACACTCGGACGGTCGCCGAGGTGCGTTGCGGTGCCGACGACGTTACCGCCCATGCGGCGGAAGAACTGCACGGCTTTCGCTCCGACCAGTGCAAGGTCGACTTCCACGCCCTCGCCCCGCCACTTCGCGATTTCACCGATGACGGTCTTGAAAAGATTCGCGTTCAGGCCGCCGCACAGGCCACGATCCGTCGAAATGACGATGAGGCCTACGCGTTTCGCGTCCCGCTCAATCAGGAACGGATGCCTGTAGTCCGGGTTGGCGTACGAGAGATGGCCAATCACGCGACGGATGCGCTGTGCATACGGCCGTGACTCTTCCATCTGCTTCTGGGCCTTGCGGATCTTGCTCGCGGCCACCTTTTCCATCGCGCTCGTAATCTTCTGCATGTTCTTTACAGAAGCGATCTTGGAGCGGATTTCTTTTTCGCCTGCCACGCTAATAGTCCTCAGTGGTCAAATCGTTGCTGCTCAGTTCGAACGAATGTCGGGCCCCTCCAGCCAGATCGAGGGCACCCTCAATGCGCATCGTCAATACGCACCCTTCTCGGCGAACGCGCCGCAGATGCTCTTCAGTTTCGCTTCGATCTCGTCGTTGTAGTCACCCGACTCGTTGATCGTGTCCAGTACATCCTGGCTATTCGACCGCGCGAAATCGTGCAGCTCCGTCTCGTAGTCGACCACCTTGTCGACAGGAACTTCGTCAAGATAGCCCTCGTTGACCGCGTAAAGCGACAGGGCCATCTCGGCAACCGAGAGCGGCGAGTACTGTTTCTGCTTCATGAGCTCGGTAACGCGCTGGCCGCGCTCGAGCTGTTTGCGAGTCGCAGCATCCAGGTCCGATGCAAACTGGGCGAAAGCGGCCAGCTCGCGATACTGGGCCAGCGCGAGGCGAACGCCACCGCCGAGCTTCTTGATGATCTTGGTCTGTGCCGCACCGCCCACCCGCGACACCGACAGGCCGGCGTTGATTGCGGGGCGGATACCGGCGTTGAACAGGTCCGTTTCGAGGAAGATCTGGCCGTCGGTGATCGAGATGACGTTCGTCGGTACGAACGCCGATACGTCGCCGGCCTGGGTCTCGATGATCGGCAACGCCGTCAATGATCCCGTCTTGCCCTTGATCTTGCCGCCCGACACCTCTTCCACGTGCTCCGCGTTTACGCGGGCCGCCCGCTCGAGCAGGCGCGAGTGCAGGTAAAAGACGTCACCGGGATAGGCTTCGCGGCCCGGCGGGCGGCGCAGCAGCAAGGATACCTGGCGATAGGCCCAGGCCTGCTTGGTAAGGTCGTCGTAGATGATGAGCGCATCTTCGCCGTTGTCGAGGAAATACTCGCCCATCGAACACCCGGAGTACGGCGCGATGTATTGCATGGCCGGGCTGTCGGCGGCAGGGGCGGCCACGACGATCGTGTGCTCCATGGCGCCCTCTTCCTCGAGCTTGCGAACGACGCCCGCGATCGAGGAGGCCTTCTGGCCGATCGCGACGTAGATACATTTGATGCCCGTGCCGCGCTGGTTGATGATCGTGTCGACGGCCACAGCGGTCTTGCCGGTCTGGCGGTCGCCGATGATCAGCTCGCGCTGCCCGCGGCCGATGGGCACCATCGAGTCGATGGACTTCAGGCCCGTCTGAACCGGCTGCGATACCGACTGGCGCTGGATGACGCCCGGTGCAACCTTTTCTATGGGTGCCGTGGCTTCGGCGTCGATCGGCCCCTTGCCGTCGATCGGGTTGCCCAGCGAGTCAACGACGCGGCCAAGCAGGGCGCGGCCGATCGGCACCTCGAGAATGCGGCCGGTGGTCTTTACCGTATCGCCTTCCGAGATGTGCTTGTAGTCGCCGAGGACAACGGAACCCACCGAATCCTGCTCGAGGTTAAGCGCCATACCGAAGGTGTTGCCGGGGAACTCGAGCATTTCGCCGTAGCGGGCGTCGGCAAGTCCGTGAATACGCACAATGCCGTCGGTGACCGCAATGACGGTGCCGACGTCACGCGCCTCGGTCGTTACCTCGAAATTCTCGATGCGTTCTTTAATCAGCTGGCTGATTTCAGAAGCTTTGAGTGCCATGTTGTTTTCCTCTTTACTTGGTCAACGCGTTGGCCAGGCCTTCGAGCCTGGCACGCAGCGAACCATCAATTACGACATCGCCGGCACGAATCACCGCCCCGCCGATGAGATTTTCGTCAATTTCGGTCGAGATCCTGACATCGCGCCCGAGCTTCTCCGCGAGCGCGCCCACGATGTCTTTTTCCTGTGCCGCGCTTAGCGGCGCCGCAGACGTAATAACGGCATCGATGCTGTTCTCGACCTTTGCCTTCAGCGCCTCGAACTGCTCCGATATTTCCGGCAACACGGCGACACGGCCGTTCTCCAGCAGCAGCCTCAGGAAGTTCGTGCCGTGCTGGCTGCCGCCTGCGAACACCGAACCCCCGCTGACTACCTTGGCGAACAGTCCCTGCAGGAAATCGAGGCGCTGATCGTCATCCAGTGACGGCTGGCCGAGGAAAGCCACGACCTGGCCGTCGCCGAGCAGGTCGCTGGCAGCCGCCAGCGACGAGGACAGCTCGTCCAGTGCGTCAGTCTCCTGGGCAATCTCGAAAATCGCCTGGGCGTACGGCCTTGCCACTGTATTGTTGTCAGCCACGGTTTACAGCTCCTGTGCAAGCTTGCCCAGGATGTCCTCGTGTGCCTTGTCGTCGATCTCGCGCCTGAGGATCCTTTCGGCGCTCGCAATCGCGATGGCCGATACCTGGCCCCGCAGCTCCTCGCGCGCCTTGTTCGCCTCCTGCTCGATCTCGGCCTTGGCCGCCGTGAGCTGACGCTCACGTTCCGAGACGCCGTCCGACTTGCCCTCCGCCACGATCTCGTTGGCGCGGGCATGCGCCTGGTCGAGGATCGAGGTCGCCTGCTTGCGCGCGTCCGCGACGATCTCGTCGGCTTCCGCCTGTGCCTGGACGAGCTTGTCCTGACCCTTTTCGGCGGCAGCGAGACCCTCGGCGATCTGTTCCTGGCGCTCTTCGATCGCATTCAGGATCGGCGGCCATATGAACTTCATACAGAACCAGACGAACACGATCATTGCGATCGACTGGCCGATGAGAGTTAGGTTGATATCCACCAGATACTCCTAGCGTGCATCGTCAAAAGGAAACCCGTCGCGCATGCGACGGCCTTTTTATTCAGCCGCCCGTTGCCTGCTGCAGCTGGCCGATGAACGGATTCGCGAATGCGAAGAACAGCGCGATACCGACACCGATCATGGCGACGGCGTCGAGCAGCGCGACGACGATGAACATTTTCGTCTGCAGCATCGGAGCCAGCTCCGGCTGACGCGCAGCACCTTCGAGGAAGCGGCCACCCAGAAGACCCATGCCGATACCGACGCCAAGGGCGCCGAGGCCGATCAGAAGTGCGACGGCGATCGCCGTGAAGCCAATAACAGTTTCCATCAGTTTCTCCTAAACAGGATCAAGTCCAAATGTTGTGCTAGTCAATTAATGCGATTCCGCTGCGAGGCTCAGGTACACGATTGTGAGCATCATGAAAATGAAGGCCTGCAGCGTCACGATCAGTATATGAAACACCGCCCAGCCGAAATGCAGCGGCAGTTGCCAAACTCCGAGCAACGCAATCAGGATAAAAATCAGTTCGCCCGCGAACATGTTGCCGAATAGTCGCAGGCTGAGCGAGACCGGCTTTGCGAGCAGCGCCACGCTTTCGAGAATGAAATTGAAGGCGATTATGAAAGGCGCGGCGATCAGGCCGATGCCTTTCGTCGGGGGCGCAATCGGATGCAGCGTCAGCTCGCCGATGAAGCCGCCGATGCCTTTGAATTTGATCGTATAAAAGACGATCAATATGAAGACGGCTATCGACATGCCGAACGTGATGTTGACGTCCGTGGTCGGCACCACCTTCATGTATTCGATTCCGACAGCCGCTGACAGCAACGGAATCCAGTCGACCGGCACGAGGTCCATGAGGTTCATGAAGAAAACCCACACGAACAGGGTCAGCGCCAGCGGCGCGATCAGGCTGCTCTTGCCGTGAAAGGTGTCCTTAACGCTGCCGTCGACGAAGTCGACTACGATTTCGACGAACGCCTGCAGCTTGCCGGGTTTGCCGGCGGAGGTATTTTTGGCCACGGAGCGGAACATGACGATAAACACGAGGCCGAGGAATACCGACCAGAACATCGAGTCGACATTGATCGCCATCGGGTTACCTGCACAGTGATTCCAGACCCACTCGCCCGTCTCCGACTTGCAGACCTGCAGGTTTTGCAAATGGTGCGAAATGTATTCGCCGGAGGTTTGCGGTCCGTGTCCGCCTTCACTCGCCATTCTTGTTGTCCGTGTCCAGTTCTTCTTGTCCCGCGTCGCGCAGCAGGAAGCCGACAAAGGTCACCAGCTGCGCAGCGATAAATCCCGCAAACAGGGAAAACGCCGCCAGTGGCCGTACCGTGACGAAAACGATGCTGAACATCAACACCGTCAGCGCCAGCTTCCCCAGTTCGCCCGTGTAGGCTGCCCGGATCAGGGCGCGAGCCCCGGGATCCCGGCGTGCCAAAACTATCCGCATTCCCAGAAATGCATTCGGAATGACGCAAATCAAGCTACCAAGCAGCGCAGAGTAGCCCGCTACGCTTCCTGCAAATCCCCAAAGTACTGCGGCCAGGACCACTCCGACAACCAGCTGTCCAGCAAGCACCGTGACAATGATGTTGGAGCCACGGCGTGCGGCGGGCTCGTCCATTTGTGCTTGCCTCCGGCACTAAAAACGCCACATGCAGCGGTGCTCCCGGTGGCTTGTGGCGCTCGGTTTTTGCGGTGAGTCAGGCGGGCCTGTTTTGGGCTCGCGCATTATAGAGGCAGGCATTCCGCATCGCAACACGGCAGGCATACGACTTTAGGCGGCTCGAAAACCGGTTTTTACCGGGAAATTCGTCCGATTTGCTGATTTTTCGCATTGCGACCTACCGCACATCGGCCGCTTTCGATAGACGTTATAAAAGGTGCGCTACCTGGTCCGGAATGAACAATGCTGTTGATCGTGAGCAACTCCCTTCGGGGCACCAAGAGCATCAGCGACGCCGCGCGCGAGCTGAGCCTGACGTTGCGCCATTTCGACAGCCCGGCAGCCCTCTCGGCCCTCATGGCCGGCAACTCCCGTCGCATCGTCATGCTGGACGGGGACGACGTAACCCGGGAGAAGATCACCCGGCTCGAAGCGCGTCAGGGCAAGGTGCCGTTCGGGCTCGTGATCGCTGCCGACCGGGCAGTAGTGAGCCAGACGGTGGGGCCGGAGCTCATCGACAAGCTGCTGGAATTCAGGAATTTTTCGTGGCTCGGGGCCAATTTTGACACGTTCAGCCTGGGCGACGTGCTGAAGCGCTGCAGACGACGCATGTTGCAATTCACGCGCGAGGAAATTGAGCAGGGGTTCAGCGATTTCCAGTTCGTCGTCCGCTACCAGCCCAAGGTCGAGCGTGGCGACGGCAGCGAATGGCAGACCCGCGAGGCCGAGGCTCTGATCCGCTGGCTGCATCCCGACAAGGGGTTGCTGGCACCGGTAGAGTTCCTCCCCGAGGTCGAGGCCTACGAAATGATGCCGCGGCTCACGGAGTTCGTGCTCCGCAAAACGGCGGTACAGATCGCCAAGTGGCGCGAGCAGGGGCTCGGCTTCGACATATGCGTCAACCTCGCATCCAGCGAGCTCGGCAGAACCGGTCTCGCGAGCGCGTACGCCGGGATAGTGCGGGAGCACGGCGCAGACTGCGGCAATTTCACGTTCGAGGTCGTTGAGCAGGACCTCGTCGACCCTGACGCGGCGCACCTCGATACGCTCAAGCGCCTGCGCAACCAGGGGTTCCGGATCTGCCTCGACAATTTCCGCGTGGCGGCGAGGTCGCTCAGCATGCTCGAGCGCCTGCCGTTCGATGAAGTCAAAATTCACGCATCAGCACTGCAGCGAGCCCAGGATGACGACGTCGCGCGGCACGTACTGGCGGCCGTTACCGGCCTGGCGCACAACCTCGGCATGGCCGTATGCGCCGAAGGCGTGGAGGACCAGGAGACGTTCGAGTTCCTGAAGACCATCCGCTGCGACAAGCTGCAGGGTTTCCTGATCTCGGAGGCGGTGCTACCGCACATCGTGCGGCGCGCGTATTCCGCAACAGCGGGCCGCGACGACGAGGTCGCCTGAGAATTAGGGGACAGTGACTTTAAGTGCCAGGCTAACTGCGAGAAACAGGGGACAGTGACCCTAATTCCGGGCCTGCTCCTCCAGCCAGGATCACGGCCCCTAAACGAGTTACGGAAATTGGGGTCGCTGTCCACTGACACCTAGCCGGGCGCCAATGGCCGAAAGCCTGGCACTTAAAGTCACTGTCCCCTAATTCTAGCCTGGCACTTAAAGTCACTGTCCCCTAACTTCCCACGAATCGGTCGCGGTGCGAGGGCCGCGGCTAGCGAATGTGCTTCAGGATCCCGTCGAGTTCATCGAGGTTGTTGTAGCTGATTACCAGCTTGCCGGAGCCTTTCTGCGTGTGCTGCAGGCTGACCTTGGCGCCGAGCTTTTCTGAAACCTCGACTTCCAGCCGCCGGACATCGGCGTTTTCGCTCGCTTGCTTCTTCGCTGTCGCCTTGCCGCCCGCGCCCTCCCGCATGTGCCTGACCAGCCTCTCGGTCTCGCGCACCGACAATCCCCTGCGCACCACCTGGCGCGCGACATCGTACTGTTGGATGCCATCGGTAACAGCCAGCAGCGCCCGCGCATGCCCCATCTCGATCTGCCGTGACTCGAGCATGGACTTGACCTTGTCGGACAGATCCAGCAGCCGCAGCAGGTTGCTGACCGAGGCGCGCGACCGGCCCACCGCTTCCGCGGCTTTGTCGTGGGTCAGGTCGAATTCGCGGATAAGCCGATCCAGTGCCCGCGCTTCCTCGAGCGGGTTGAGATCCTCGCGCTGGATATTTTCGATCAGCGCCATGGCGATCGCAGCATCGTCCGGCACGTTTCGCACTACGGCGGGTATCGTTTCGAGGCCCGCCATTTGCGCCGCGCGCCAGCGGCGCTCCCCCGCCACGATCTCGTAGCGCTGTGAATCGCCCCTCTTGCCGATGGGCCGAGCGACGATCGGCTGCACCACGCCCTGCGCCTTGATGGAGTTGGCGAGTTCCTCGAGCGAATCCTGGCGAATGTCCAGCCGCGGCTGGTATTGGCCGCGCTGCAACAGGTCGACGGGAATTTCCTTGAGCGGACCGTCTTTGTGCCCCCCCGAGATGGCCGCTGTTTCAGTAACCGGCTTGGACAGCAGGGCGTCGAGGCCCCGCCCGAGTCGTTTTTTCTTGGCTGTCATCCATTCATTCCAATGATGTTCCTACACTGCCTTTGCAACTCTCGCGTCTTCACGGCGGAGAATTTCACCCGCCAGTGCGAGATAGGCTATTGCGCCGCGCGACGACCGGTCGTGCAACAGCACCGGGCGGCCGAAACTCGGCGCCTCGGCGAGGCGTATATTGCGCGGCACGCAGGTACGAAAAACCTTCTTGTCGAAGTGCTCGATCAGCTGCATCGAAACTTCGTTCGACAGGTTGATACGTGGATCGAACATGGTTCTGAGGATGCCGTAGACCTCGAGTTGCGGGTTGACGCTTTCCCGTACCTGCTCGATCGTATTCACCAGCGCACTGAGTCCCTCCAGCGCATAGTACTCGCACTGCATCGGTATCAGCACGCCGTCAGCCGCCGTCAGGGCATTGATCGTCAGCATATTGATCGAGGGTGGGCAGTCGATGAGGATGAAGTCATAGAGCCCCGCCACCGGCGCGAGTGCCTTCTTGAGCTTCATCTCGCGACCGATCTTCTGCAGCAAGGACACCTCCGCGAGCGTCAGGTCCTCGTTGCCGGGAAGCACGGCAAACCCGCCCTCCGGCGCCGACACGATCGTATCTGCGGCGGTTGCATCACCCAGCAGGACGTCGCAGGCGGAATAGTCGACTTCTCTCTTGTCGATACCGCAGCCCATCGTCGCGTTGCCCTGGGGGTCCATGTCAACCAGCAGCACCCGCCTCTGCGTTGCCGCAAGCGACGCGGAAAGATTCACGCAAGTCGTGGTCTTTCCGACACCGCCTTTCTGGTTTGCAACCGCAATGATGCGCGCCATGGTCAAGCCCTTCGCAAAAGCACAGCGTGCCGCGAGCCCGCATCGAGCCCCGGCACCGAGAGTTCCGTAATAGTGTAGTCCCACCCGGCGGGAACGTGTCGGAGTTCTTCCGCCGGATAGCGCCCCTTGAGGGCAATGAACACCCCGCCCTCTCCAACGTGGTGTCCCGCCAGTTCGAGGAGCCGCGGCAATGCAGCTACCGCCCGGGCAATCACCGTATCAAAGCGATAGCCGGGTGCATAGTCCTCCGCACGTGCTCTTACGGCCTCGACGTTGTCGAGACCCAGCGTGGCCGCCGCGTTTTGCACGAACTGGATTTTCTTGTTGTTGCTGTCGAGGAGGACGAAATGCCGTTCAGGCTCGACGATGGCCAGCGGCAGGCCCGGAAAGCCTGCGCCCGTGCCGATATCGAGCACGGTCGCGCCGTGCAACAAGGGCTGCGCGGCGAGGCTGTCCAGCAGGTGGAGCGTGACCATTTCGTCGCGGTCACGGATCGCCGTCAGGTTGACCTTGCGGTTCCAGCGTTCGAGCAGGTCCAGCAGCGTCGAGAATTTCCCGGCTCTGCTTTGGTCATATTGCTCGAGGCCCTGCAGCGGCTACTCCTTGCCGACCAGGTACTTCTGCAGGAACAACACCGTCGCCTGCTGGTAAATGTCGCGGTTCTCCTTCTTGCGGTAGCCGTGACCTTCGTTGAGTGCATTCATGTACCAGACCGTGTTGCCCTGCTCGCGCAGCGCGGCAACCATCTGCGTCGCTTCCGTCACCGCCACGCGCACCGAAGCCAACAACGGCGGCAGGATGCCGGCGGCTCCAGCGTATCTCATGGGTTGCTCCTTGTGGGTCAGGCGACGAGCAGCGCCATAAAGTCATCGACCGCGGTCGCTGCCAGCTTGTCGCGATCCGCACATAATGCGTCAAGCGACTCCCATTGTCCCGCAGTGAGCTTCGGCGACACGCTGTCGACGAATTTCTGCTTCAGCACGGGGATGCCCTCCTCGCGGCGCTCGCGGTGCCCGATCGGGGCATTGACCTCGACGCGATCCGTGCTCGAGCCGTCCCTGAAGAAGACCTGCACCGCGTTGCCGATGTAACGCTTCTGCGGGTCGAAATAGTCTTTGGTGAACTGCTCGTTCTCCCTGACTTCCATCTTGTCGCGCAGCACATCGACGCGCGGATCCGCCGCGATGTCGTCCTCGTAATCCGCTGCCGTGAGGCGCCCGAAAATCAGTGGAATCGCAACCATGTACTGGATGCAGTGGTCGCGATCGGCCGGGTTGTCGAGGGGCCCGGTCTTGTCGATGATTCGCACGGCCGCCTCCTGCGTCTCGATGGCGATCCTCTCGATGTCGTCGATGCGGTCCCTGACGGTCTCGTGCAGCGCCATCCCCGCCTCGACCGCGGTCTGCGCATGGAACTCGGCGGGGAACGAGATCTTGAACAGGATGTTTTCCATCACGTAGCTGCCGTAGGGACGCTGCAAACCGAACGCGTTGCCCTTGAACAGCACGTCGTAATAGCCCCACACCTTCGCAGACAACGCCGACGGGTAACCCATTTCGCCGGTCATACTGATCAGCGCCAGTCGCACCGCGCGGCTGGTCGCGTCACCGGCCGCCCAGCTCTTGCGCGAGCCGGTGTTCGGGGCATGGCGATAGGTGCGCAATGCGCCGCCGTCGATCCAGGCTTGCGACAGCGCATTCAGCACCTTGTCCCGATCGCCACCGAACATGTGCGTGACAACCGCGGTCGATGCAACGCGAACGAGTAACACGTGGTCCAGACCGACGCGGTTGTAGCTGTTCTCGAGCGCCAGGCAGCCCTGGATTTCGTGCGCCTTTATCATCCCGGCCAGTACATCCTTCATGGTCAGCGGGTCCTTGCCCGCGGCGCAATTCTGGCGGCTGAGGTAATCGGCAACCGCAAGGATGCCGCCGAGATTGTCGGACGGATGGCCCCATTCGGCCGCCAGCCAGGTGTCGTTGAAGTCCAGCCAGTGAATCATCGTGCCGATATTGAAGGCGGCCATGACGGGCTCGAGTTCGTACGATGTGCCGGGCACACGTGCTCCGCCGGACAGGGTCGCCCCGGGCACCACCGGGCCCAGCAGTTTCGTGCAGGCCGGGTAGTCGAGGGCCTGGAACCCGCAGGCGAGGGCGTCCATCAGGCAGTAGTGTGCGGTTTCGTAAGCCAGTTCGCTGTCGGTCTCGGTATCGCAGACGTAATCCGCGATCGCGGTCAGCTCCTTGTCCCAGTCGGGCCGCTTCGCGGAGCGTGTTCCTGTGTCAGGCATGCTGGGTGGCCTCGCTCGCTGGCTCGGGCGCGGCCACCGTTTTAGTCGTCACTAATTTTTACGACGATTCTTCCCGTGATTTTCCCGTCCAGAAAAGCCTGGAAGCTGTTCGGCAGATCGGCGAACCCGATCGTCTGCCCGCCGATCTCGTCCAGGTGTTGCGGCCTGAGATCGCCGGCAATTCTCGACCAGACGGCAAGGCGCAGGCCCCGCGGCGTGTCGACGGAGTTGATGCCGAGCAGGCAGACTGCCCTGAGAATGAACGGCAGCACCGTGGTGTTGAGCGCGGGACTCGCTGCGAGGCCGATGCTTGCGATGTTGCCGCCGTAATCCATCGTCCGGGTCAGCCAGGTAAGGTAGTCGCCGCCGAGATTGTCGATGGCGCCGGCCCACTGCGCTTTTTCCATGGGCCGTTTGCCGAGATCCAGTTCATCGCGCAGCAGGATGCTGCTCGCGCCGAGGCTCTTCAGGTAGCCCTCCTCGCTGGGCTTGCCGGTCAACGCCGCGACGTCGTAGCCGCGGCCTGCCAGCATGTCGACGGCGATGCTGCCCACGCCGCCCGTCGCGCCCGTGACCACGACCGGGCCGTTTTCGGGGCGCTGACCGTTCTGCTCCATGCGATGGATCGCCAGCGCTGCCGTGTATCCGGCCGTTCCAAGCTGCATTGCCTGGTGCGCATCGAGCCCGTCGGGTATCGGTACGAGGCTCTGGCTGTCGAGGCGTGCGTACTCGGAGTAGCCGCCGTCGATGGTTTCGCTCAGGCCGCAGCCGTTCACGAGGACGGCGGTGCCGGGCTGGAACTCCGCATCCTCGGAGCTGACGACGACGCCGGCCAGGTCGATGCCGCCGTTCAGCGGGTGCCGGCGCAGGATCTTCCCGGCGCCGGTCGCGGCCAGCGCGTCCTTGTAGTTGATCGTCGAATGGGTGACGCGGACGATGACGTTGCCTTCCGTCAGGTCGTCGATTGCGAGCTCCTGGAAGCCGGCGACAATTTTTCCATCCTGTTCGTCGATGCGGTATGCGCGAAACTTGTCCATTGCCTTGCTCCCTCTATTTTTCGAGCCAGCTCAACCAGGCGTCGAGACCCTGCGAGTTCAATATCATGTCAAATCTCAGCAGCGACCACATCGTGTCTCGGCCGCCATCGAAGCCGTGCGCGACGAGACGATCGCTCAGGAATTCGAACAGGTCATCCTGCATCAGCGCCTGCCGGTCGTCGCGGTCCTGGTGTTTCCTGGCGATTGCGACAAAACCATCCAGGCACCCGTGCATGTCTTTTGCGAGGCGCTCGACATCATCCACCCGGCTGTAATGGGTGAGGTACAGCTTCTCCGGGTCCTGCGCCATGATCCGGTCGACCGCCTTGTGCGCCTCCGTCGGCTCGAAGTGCGAAGGCGTGGTTGTCGGAAAAATGAACTCGCCGTTCCCGGTATCGAATTCCCGGTAGGAAATGCCGAAGCTGTCGCCCGTGAATACGCCGCGGGATTGCGGATCGTGCAGGCAGTAATGATGTCGCGCGTGACCCTCGGTGTGCAACGCCCGGAAATCCCGGCCCCCGAAACTGAAGCTGTCTTCGTCGCCCGCCTCGACGATGCGCCGTGCATCGATCGGCACGATATTGCCGTAAAGCTCGAAGGCCTTTTCCTTGCCATACACACCCTGCGTACCGGCGATGAGTTTCGCCGGGTCCGCCATGTGGGGCGCCCCACGCGGGTGTATTACACAGAGCGCATTCGGCAGTTCCTGCATCAGCGCGCCGGCCCCCCCGGCATGATCGAGGTGAATGTGGGTCAGGAACACGTAGTCGACGTCGCCGGGCTCGAGGTCGTATTGTCCGAGTGCATCGAGCAACAAGGGTACGCTGGAATTCGGGCCGGTATCGACAAAAGCGGCGCGGCCACCCGACATCACCAGGTGACTGGCATCGAGGGACGGTCGCATATAAAGGGTATCGACGGCAACGATGCCGTCGCCGGTATCAGTCGTTCGCGCCACTTGTTGCGGCATGCCATCTCCCGCCTGATATCAGGCAGTGATTATTCCACGACGGTGGTCTCGAGTCCTTCCAGGCCGGAGAAATAGCGGGCGAGCGCCGCAACCTCGTCGTCCGTGAGCGGCGCCGCCATCTGCGCCATGACGGCGTTCTTGCGCGTGCCGTCACGATACTGGTTGAGGGAGTGCTTGAGGTAGTCCTGGTGCTGCCCGGCGAGCGTCGGCCAGTTGGGTGAGACGCTGATGCCGTTCTGGCCGTGACAGGCGACGCAGGTCGAAGCCGCTTCGATGCCGGCCGTTTCGGAACCGCCCGCTGCGACCGTGTCGTTCGCGATGCTGGAGAAATACGCCGCGAGATCCTGCATGTCCTGGTCGCTCATGCTGGACGCCTGCGCCTGCATGGTCGGATGCTCGCGAGTGCCGTCCTGGTAACCCTGCAATGCCGCGAGCAGGTAGGCTGCTTTCTGGCCGCCGAGCTTGGGCACGCGATAGGAGGGATAGGCGTTGCGATAGCCTTTGATGCCGTGGCACCCCAGGCACGTATAGGCGAGTTTGACGCCTCGCTCCGCATCACCCTGCGCAGCGGCGGGTGACGCCAGCAACGCGCAGGCAATGCCTAGCGTCAGTACTGATGCGACGATCTTCATCTTCGTAACAAACTGTAATCTCGGGATTTGGCCAGCCCCGGCGTCATTGCCGGGAAATCAGAGGCGGCTATGGTAGTGACACTGGCCCGCGAATTCCAGACTTAGTTCCTCGAATCAGCAAGTCGCCATGCTAGGATCATCGCGCAATTCGCCACCCGGAGACACCTCCTTGAGAAAGAGCATCATAATACTGCTCGTCATCGCTGCCATCGTCGTGTTGTTATCGCCCGGCATAATTGGCCGGATCGCCGAGGAGTCCGTCGAGAGCAACCTGCAGTGGGCCGCTGACGAGAATCAGGGGATCGTCGTGACCGCGGAGCGCTTTGATCGGGGCTGGTTTTCGTCGGAGGGCCGTCACCGGATCGGGATTCAGGACCCTGCAATGCAGGGCGCACTGGCGATCCTCGCCGGCCGCGAGCCGGACGATGGCGACGCGTCCCTGGTTATCGACACGCGAATCGACCATGGCCTGATTCCCGTCGCCTCGGTGGGCCGTGCCGAAGGCTCACTCGCCCCCGGTCTCGGCCGTGGCGTGTCGACACTGTTCATCGAGTTCACTGATGGTCAGACCGTTCCGGTCCCCGGCACGATTTACTCGACCATCGGCCTAAACGGGGCCCTGTCCGCCAACTACATCGTCGAGCCCGGCAATCTCGAGGCCGACGGCAGCACGGCAAACTGGGGCAATACGAACATCGAGCTCTCGACGGATCAAAAGTCAGAGAGCTTCGTCGTCGATGGGGTGATCGAGTCGCTCGTGGTCAGCGACGCGGGAGACACCCTGCGGCTCGGCAAGACGGCTTTCTCAGGCGTTCAGCGCCCCAGTCATTTTGGCATTTCGCTCGGGGATTTCGAGATCGACGCAGAGTCCGTCGCGATAGAGGAAAACGGCATCGAGACTTACCGCCTGGGGCCGGTAGCGATGTCGGGCACCTCGGATGTCGATGGGCAGCGCGTTAACGGCGACTTTCGCATGAGCCTCGACGCACTCACCATACCGGGTTACGGCGATTCCGGTTTTGACGTCGCCGTGCGCTTCACCGGCCTGGACGGTGCGTCGCTCGGACGCATGGTTCGAACGCTGGACGAAGCCGGTGACGACGCGAGCCCGCAGGAACTCCAGCTCCTGTTGCAGGACGATCTCGAAAAACTTGCAGCTGCCGGCTTCGATCTGCATGTCGACCAGTTCGACTTCGACATTCCGCAGGGCCCCGTCTCGGCCCGAATGCGCTTTACGATGGAAGAATCCGGCGCCGGCGACTTCGACCTCTCGTCGGTACTTATGAAACTCGATGCCGAGGCCGACCTCTCGGTGGCCGAAGGCTTCGTCGACCATGCGATGGCGATGAACCCCGATGCTGGCGCCATCGTCAGCATGGGTTACCTGAGGAAGAATGGCGACGTCTACGAGATGCGTGCCGAGTACGCGAAAGGCCTGCTGACGATCAACGGTGCCCCGATGCCAATACCGATGGGCGGGCAGCCGTCTCCGGAGTTTTAAAGCTCGAGTTCTTCTGCACGATGACACGCAACGCGTGCCTCGCCGACGGGACGCACGAGCGGCAATTCAACCCGGCAGCGTTGCTCCGCATAGCGGCAGCGCGGATGAAAGGCACAACCGGAGGGCGGGTCGATGATCGACGGCACTTCGCCGCTGATTGACAGCCGGCCGCCCGGTGCAAGCGGATCCGGCACCGGCACGGCGTCGAGCAGTGCCCGCGTGTACGGATGCCGGGGGTGCCTGAAAATCCCGGCGCCATCGGCCAGCTCCACGAGCCTGCCGAGATAAAGCACCATCACCCGGTGGCTGATGGATCGAACGACAGCCAGATCGTGCGAGATAAACACGATGGCGAGACCCGTGGCCTGCTGCTCCCGATGCAACAGGTTCAGGACTTGCTGCCGCACCGAGCCGTCGAGCGCTGCGACCGCCTCGTCACAAACCAGCACGCGGGGATTCACGATGAGCGCGCGCGCAATCGCGACGCGCTGTGCCTGGCCGCCCGACAACTGGTGCGGGAACCGGCCGAGCAGGTCCTCGTCGAGTCCGACTCGTTGCAGCGCGTCGGCGACCCGCTCGCTACGTGCCTTCGCGTCCAGCTCCGGCGCGTGCACAGTCAAGGGCTCGGCAATGATCCGCTCGATACGCAGCTGCGGATTCAGCGATCCGGCCGGGTCCTGAAATACGAGCTGCAGGTCACGGCGCGTCTCGATCGAACGCGCCTGTAGCGGTCCGGCAACTTCCTGGCCGCAGAACGTGACCCGTCCTGCCCGCATCGGTACCAGGCCCAGGACAGCGCGCACGAAACTCGATTTGCCGGACCCGGATTCCCCGACCACGGCGACCGTCTCCCCGGCCTGCAGCTGCAGGTCGAGGTCCATCACGGCGTGCAGTTGCAACCGCTCATTGCGCTCCGCGTAGCTGACCGACACGTTGTCCGCTTCGAGCACGAGCTCGGCGGACTCGGGCGCTGGTGGTGAATCGCCATCGAGGCGCGGTGCCGCATCGATAAGTTTGCGCGTGTGTGATGCGCGCGGCTCCGAGAACAGCTTGCGCGTTGGCCCCTCCTCGACGAGGCGGCCAGCCTCGATGACGACCAGGCGTTCGCAGTGCCCGGCGATAATTCCGAGATCGTGCGTGATCAGCAGCAGCGCGGTTTCTTCACGGATGCGTTCGAGCAGCTCGAGTATCTGGGCCTGAACCGTGACGTCGAGCGCGGTCGTCGGCTCGTCCGCAATGAGCAGGTCCGGTTGGGCCAGCAAAGCCGATGCGATCATGACCCGCTGGCGCATGCCGCCCGAAAGCTGGTGTGCATAGGCACGAAACTGGCGCGCCGGGTCGGGTAAGCCCACGCGATCGAGCATGTGCATTACGCGTTGGTCTACCTCGCGCCCGTCGCTGATGCCGTGCCGGAGCAGAACACGGCGCAGCTGCTTGCCGATCGGCACGTAGGGGTTGAGCGCCTGCATGGGATCCTGGAAGACCATGCCGATGCGCTCCGCGCGAAGGGTGTTGAGCTGCCGCTCGGGCGCGCCGACGATCTCGGTGCCGGCGAAGTCGATGCTGCCGCTGATCGCGGCCTTGCCCGGCAGCAGTCCCATGATCGCCAGGGCCGTTTGCGTCTTTCCGGACCCCGATTCGCCGACGAGGCCGACCGACTCACCCGAACCCACGCCGAACGAGAGCCCGCTGACGACGTCTTTGTCGGCGTAGCGAACACCGAGCCCGTTGACGTCGAGCAGGCTCATTGCGATCGCCTCGAGTCGAACAGGTCGCGCATCCCGTCGCCAACAAAATTGAAACACAGCAGTATCGCAGCCAGCAGCACTCCCGGTATCAGCAGCATCCACGACGCGCCTTCCATTTGCTTGGTGCCGTCATTCACGAGCTTGCCGAGCGACGTTTGCGGCTCCTGCACGCCAAGGCCGAGGAAGCTCAGGAACGACTCGATGAGGATGGCCTGGGGAATCGTCAGCGTCACGTAAACGATGACGATGCCGACCAGGTTCGGAGCGATGTGCCTGAAGATAATTCTCGGCGTGGACACCCCAATGAGCTGCGCCGCCTGGACGAACTCGCGCTCGCGCAGGCTCAGGGTCTGCCCGCGGACGATGCGCGCCATGTCGAGCCAGTTGATCGCGCCGATCGCGACGAACATGAGCAGGAGGTTCCTTTCGAAAACGACGAGCAACAGGATCACGAAGAATATGAAGGGCGTGGCGTACAGGGTGTCGACGAGCCGCATCATCACGGCATCGACGCGGCCGCCGATGAATCCCGCGGTCGCGCCATAGAGCACGCCGATCAACAGGCTGACGACGCTTGCAACGATTGCCACCACGAACGTCACCTGGACACCCATCATGGTTCGCACGAAAAGATCGCGGCCCAGGTCGTCGGTGCCGAAGACGTGTCCCGCGCTGGCCGTGGGTGCGCGCAGAATATTGTCGAAGTTCGTCGTAAGGTATTCGTTCGGGCTGATCCAGGGCCCGATAATCGAGACCAGCGCAATGGCGAAGAGAATGCCGCCACTGGCCACAACGGTCTTGCTGGTCCGCATGCGCGCCCAGATTCTCGCGACTGCGCTCATTGCCGGCGAATCCTCGGGTCAATCGCGCCGTACAGCAGGTCGACGATGAGGTTCAGGAGCACGATCAGTGCCGCATAGAAGATCACCACGCCGAGCACCAGCGTGTAGTCGCGGTTCAGCGAAGCCCTCACGAACAGCTGGCCCAGTCCCGGTATGCCGAAGATTTCCTCGACGACCACGGAACCGGTAAGGACGGCGGCCACTGCGGGACCCATATACGACAGTACCGGCAGCATGGCCGGCTTGAGCGCGTGGTAGCGCACGATCGCCGCGGTGCCCAGGCCCTGGGCGCGGGCCGTTCGTATGAAATCGCTCGACAAAACATCGATCAGGCTCGCACGC
>Ga0224513_10000120_pt1 | contig 26086 bp, 19 predicted proteins | sample SF_May12_sed_USG_5_FD_169109 | JGI IMG/M metagenome (GOLD analysis project Ga0224513, IMG submission 169109) | Sediment microbial communities from San Francisco Bay, California, United States - SF_May12_sed_USGS_21 | ecosystem: Environmental > Aquatic > Marine > Sediment | place: USA... | reverse complement strand
CTCGCTATCGCTATCGCAATCGGAATCGCTATCGAACGCTGTTGCCTGTCTGGAATCCGTCGAAAGCGAAAGCGATAGCGATCCCGATAGCGATCGAACCCTCGTACAATAGGGAAGTTATCGAGGTGCTATCCTCCTCCCACTAATGTTCGACAAACAAACCCTCGACCCCGCAGCCTGTGCCGATCTCATCCGTCGATCGGAGAGGGTGGTCGCGTTCACCGGCGCAGGAGTTTCCACAGCTGCCGGAATCCCGGATTTTCGCGGGCCCAAGGGCCTCTATGTCACCCGGCAGTACGACCCGGATACGGTCTTGGAGATCTCGGCGTTTCGACGCGATCCTGAGCCCTTCTATGAGTTCACTCGAGATTTCCTCGGTGTCATCGACAGCCTCGAACCGACCGTCACCCATCAGTTTCTCGCCCAGCTCGAAGCGGATGGGCGGCTCACGGCGGTTGTCACCCAGAATATCGACAGCCTGCACCAGAAGGCGGGCTCGCAACGGGTGATCTCGGTTCATGGCGACTATTGGACCAGCCATTGCCTCGACTGTGGTCGTGAGTACGATCTCGACACCATGAGTGGGATGATTGGTGAGGCGGGCGTTCCCCGTTGCTCCTGCGACGGAGTCATCAAACCGGACGTTGTGTTCTTCGGCGAGGCGGTGCGGGATCTGGAAGTGGCCGCGAGGGTGGTTGGTGCCAGCGATTTGCTGTTGGTGCTCGGATCTACACTCGTGGTCTACCCGGCGGCATTTCTCCCCGAACAGGCCGGGGGCGACGTCGTAGTAGTCAACCGTGGTGAGGTGGGATTGCCGCCTGGGCCCGGACGTCACTTCGTTGATTCCGATATTGACCAGTACTTCGGTGAGGTCGCTCACCACCTAAAAACATGAAAGACTGAAGCGGTGCCTCCAGCCCCGCGGTATGAGTAGCTGATTTATCTGTCGCCCCCTTCAGGGGCTCTTCCATTCTTTCTCGTGGTTCCTGGGGCGTGAGCCCCAGGAACCGGGGGGTTGAAAAGAAATTGAGCCCCTGGAGGGGGCGACAGAACCTTCGCGGCGGCGAGAGCGAATCGCGGACTACTGTTTGTGCTTTCGCGAGCGTGGGAGAGAGGATTGGGCGGCCGGGGAGTCGGCCATGGGCAACGAGGTACGGCGGATGCCGTCATGCGCATAGAGAGCGCCGGCGACGGCACCGGCCGTTGGAACGAGACCGATCTCGCCAACCCCCTTCGAGCCATAGCCGCCGACGGCGTCCGGGACCTCGACCAGGATGACATCGATGGTTGGGGTGTGGGCGGCGCGCAGGATCCCGAGGTCCCGCATCAGGAGCGAGTCCGGCCGGCCTTCGGTGCACGGGAAATCCTCTGACAGCGCGTACCCAAGGCCCATGTGCACTCCGCCCTCGATCTGGCCTGCGCACAGTAGGGGATTGATGGCGCGGCCGACGTCATGGGCAGCCACGACTCGCTCGATTGTTCCATCCTCGGCAAGGATCACCACCTGGGTCGCAAAGCCGAACGCCATATGTGTGACGGGCTCCTCAACATCCTGATTTGGCGCAGTGGTGAAATCGCAGATGAATTCACCGTGGAATCGGCGGCCAATGAGCTCTTCGAGTGAGGAATTTGTGAGTGCTCCGGCGAGCTGGCGAGCGGCAATCTGTCCGGCAGCCGTGCACAGAGCCGTGGCGCGGGACGCGGTCGTCATGCCGCACTCGATGTCGGGCCCGCTGTTGGTGCGAACGGCCATGATATCGGGCGGCAGACCAGTCTCCTGACACACCACCTGCCGGAGGATAGTGTGCAGCCCCTGACCCATCTCGGTATAGCCGGTGAGTACCTCGAGTCTTCCGTCTTCGAGGACCTCGATGGCCACTCTTCCGATGTCTTCCATGCCATTGCCGATGCCGGTGTTTTTGATGCCGCAGGCGATACCGGCCCTGGGCGACCGTTTGTAAATATCTCTCACCGCTTCGAGTGTCTGCCGGATGCCACAGCTCGAGGTCATGAGCTGACCGGTGGCAAACCGGTCGCCCGGATCGAGGATATTGCGTTCGCGGATATCGTAGCAATCGATGCCGATCTTTTCGGCCAGGATGTCGAGAATGCCCTCGATGGCGAATGCGGCCTGGTTGGCGCCGAAGCCGCGCATGGCGCCGCACGGTGGGTTGTTTGTGTAAACGGTCCTCGCTTCGACGTCGACGTTGGGTACGCGGTAGGGTCCGCAAGAGTGTCCCGCGGCGCGCTCCAGAACTTTGGTGCCAACCGAGGCGTAGGCCCCGGTATCGCCGACTATGTCGGCCCTGACAGCGGTCAATCGGCCGTCGGCGTCGGCACCGACGGTGTAGTGAAGGGTAATGGGGTGGCGTTTGGGGTGGATTCTCATCGACTGCTCGCGGGTCAGGACGACCCGCACAGGTCGCTGCAGAAGCCAGGCTGCCAGGGCGGCGTGGCCCTGTACGGAGAGGTCCTCCTTACCGCCAAAAGCGCCGCCGTTGGAAACGAGCTCGACCTCGACCCGATGGCGATCGATGCCGAGGATGGCTGCAACCTGGAGCTGATCGTCGTGCACGCCCTGGCCCTGCGACCAGATCTTGAGACCGCCGTCATCGGTTGGTACGGCGAGGCTCGCCTCCGGTTCGAGGAAGGCGTGTTCGATGCGCTGTGTGGTGAACGTTTCGTCGACCACGAACGCGGCCTCGTCGAGGGCGGTGTCGACACTTCCACGCGAAAACGAACAGACCCCGAGGAGATTGCCGCCCGGATGGATCAGCGGGGCATCGGCGGCAAGGGCCGCTTCTGGCGATGCCACAGGATCCAGCACCTCGTAGACGACCTCCACCGCATCGGCCGCCATCCGCGCATGGTGCTGACTATCTGCTACAACCACCGCGAGCACGTCGCCGATGTAGCGCGTCGTCTCACCGTGAGTCACCAGGAGGGGCCAGTCGGGGATCAGCAATCCGTGATTGCAGACGCCCGGGACATCTTCGGCGGTGAGGATTCGCTCGACGCCCGGCTGGAGGGACGCCTTCGAGGTTTCGATCCGGAGCACTGTTGCCCGGGGATGATCGGAAAGAACGAGGGCGCCGTGCAGCATCCCTTCTTTCGTCATGTCGGCCACGAAATTCCTGGCGCCGAGGGTCTGGTCCTGTCCGCGATAACGTTTCGAGGATGCGCCGACACCGTCGTCTCGAGGCATCTCTGAACTGCGCTCGAGACCGTAGTCCTCACCAAAATGGTGGGGTCGCCGTGGTGGACCGTTGGTGGCGTCGGATATCCCCTGCGCTGCTTCGCCGGCAGTTTGAATGGCATCGACGATGCGGTTGTAACCGGTGCAACGGCAGAGGTGGCCGGCGAGACCCCGCTCTACCCGGGATCGATCCTCGGTCAATCCCTTGTTGATAAGGTGGGCCGCGCGCATGGCGATGCCGGGTGTGCAGAACCCGCACTGCACAGCTCCCTCACGGACGAAAGCGGCGGCCAACAGCTGGCGCTGGCGTTCGGGAAGACCCTCGAGGGTCACCACCACAGAGCCGTCGGCCTTTGCGGGATCCAGCTGGCAGGCGAGGGAAGGTTTCCCGTTGATCAGGATGGTGCAGCACCCGCACACGCCCTGGGGTGCGCACCCGTCCTTTGCCGAGGTGATGCCGCAGCACTCCCGCAGTACATCGAGGAAGTGCATCCCAGCCTCGTAGGAAATAGTGGTCGGATGACCGTTGAGGTTAAAGGATACCTCGGGCATTGCTTCAACCCCGGTTCCGAAGGGAGATGATCTCCGCCGCGATGCTGATCGCGATCTCCTCAGGAGTGTGGCTGCCGATGGACATCCCGACCGGTGCCCTGACACCCACGAGCGAGGCTTCGGGGATTCCGTCCGCGACCATCGCAGCATACATCTGACGGACCTTCGCTTTGCTCCCCATCAGACCCAGGTATGCGAACTCTCTCCCCAGTAACCCTTCGAGCACCTGGCGGTCGTGGGCGTGACCAAAGGTCATGATCACCGCCCATGTACGGTCTCCTGGATCGATGTGGGCCCCGATCTCGTCGAAGCTGACGACCTGCTGTTCATGAGCCCAGCGGTTGGCTTCCATGGTTGGCAAATCCGCACGGTTGTCGAGGACAATGATACGAAATGGGAGGGTGGCCATGACCTTCGAAAGGGCCAGCGCCACGTGGCCGCCTCCGATGATGTAGAGGGTGTCCTCGAGCCCGATCGGCCCAACGTACTCCCAGGAACCGTCTCGGTTGGAAAACGAATGCGGTCGGGTCTCTCCAGGGTTGAATTCCACTCCATCCGGGGTCAAGCGGAGAACTCCGGTGCGGTGGTGTCCCAGGGTTTCGACAATTGAGTGAACGGCGTCCTCATCATTTGGAGACAGCGAAATGATCGCGAAATTTTGGACTCCCGAGCACAGGGTGCCGCCGCCGCTGGGGGTGTGGCGAAACTGATAAATCTTTGGATCGCCGCGATGGCCGACCGCTCGTTCGATCAACTGCATCTCGGCCGCACCACCGCCGATGGTGCCGGCAAAGCCCGAATCCGAGACGACGACCCGTGTTCCGGTCACGCCCGGCACTGACCCGGAATGGTCGACGACGAAAACCAATACCGTTCGTTGGCCCTCTCGAAGGGATTCAAGAGCGAATCGCCAGGGGTCGGTCTGGGTGTGCTTTGGAAGCGTCATTGGGGGATTGTAGCCGACTGCTTGACCCGAGGGCGGGCTGGCTGGCTTCGTTCCCGTTCCCGATTGAATTCCTCGATTGCCGTCGGGTACGGGTACGGGGACGGGTACGGGGACGATTGCATCAAATTGCTGGTCCTGAATGCAGGCCTATCGCTGTGCGACAGCCGCAGCTTCAGCGATATCGTTGATCGAGCTCGCTTGCCGGTCCCCATGGAGGAACATCAGGACACGTTCGGGGGTCATTGGCGCGTGGAAGAAGGCCTTACGGTCGGGTCGGAAGGCCCTGAGGGCGTCAAGAAGGGCAAAATAGGCACCAATTCCGTACATCAGCGGCGGTTCGCCGATCGCCTTGGAGCGCATCACCGCATTTGGATTGTCAGCATCTTCGAGGAAATGGCCCTCGATCTCCGGGGTGCAGAGGATGTCGGGGATCTTGTAGGTGCTGAGCGTATCGGTGAGGTTGCGGCCGTCTGAGAAGAGAAGCTCCTCCATGGTCATCCAGCCGATTCCCTGTACCAGCCCACCCTCGAGCTGGCCCATGTCAACCACCGGGTTGAGGCTGCGGCCGGCATCATGGACGATACCAACGCGGTCGACTGTGTAGGTACCGCGCAGACAGTCGATGGTGGTCTCGATCACCGCGCTGCCATAGACGTGATACGCAAAGGGCTCGCCCTTTTCGGCCTCTCGGTCGAAATGGATCTTCGGCGTCGCATAGTGGGCCTGCTCCGAAAGGCTCACGCGCTTGAAATACGCTTCCGACACCAGCCCACCCCAGCCAATCTCGGTGGCCTTGCCGTCAACCGTGACATTTTCCGCCGAAATCTCCACCCGGTCGGCATCAACATCGAGGATCTCGGCCGCCACATCGCACAGGCGATCGATGATCGCGCGGCAAGCGATCTCGGTCGCGCGTCCGTTCATGTCGGCGCCGGAGCTGGCTGCGGTGGGGGAGGTGTTGGCGACCCGAAGGGTGTTGGTGGTCTCGATTGTGATCCGCCCAATATCGATTCCCAGGGTTTGCGCCGCGACGTTGAGCATCTTGGCGTTGACGCCCTGTCCCATCTCCACCGCTCCCGTGCTGACGCTGACGCTGCCATCGGTGTAGACATGAACCAGGGCGGCAGCCTGGTTGAGAAAGGTGGAGGTGAAGGAGATACCGAAGCACACCGGCATCATGGCGAGCCCCCGCTTTGTAAGGCGGTTCTCGCGGTTGTGTTTGTCAATCTCAGTTCGGAGGGTGGTGACATCAAATCGCTTTTCGGTCTCGGCGAAAGACCGTCGGGCGTGTCCCTGCTGGGCCTTCATCCCATAAGGGAAGGTGTCTCCTTCCGCCAGCAGGTTTCGGCGCTGGATCTCGATGCGGTCGATGCCCATGACCTCGGCCGCGCGAGTGATTGCCGATTCCATCACGAACATCGCCTGTGGTGCGCCAAATCCGCGGAAGGCAGTGAACGGCGGCAGGTTCGTCTTGCAGCTCAGTGCCGTCACTTTGACGTTTGGAACGAAGTAGCTGCCGGTCGAATGGAAGAGGCTGCGTTCGAGGATCGCCGGCGAGAGGTCGGCGGCGGCACCAGCGTTCTGGTAATACGTCGCCTCGTAGGCAAGGATCTTGCCCTCTTCGTTGAGACCGATTTTGAAATCCGAGGAGTAGGGATGGCGCTTACCGGTCATCCGCATGTCTTCTGCCCTGGAAAGGGCGATCCGCACAGGGCGTCGGAGCTGCGAAGCGGCCAGCGCGGCGATTGCGGCCCAGGGCGTCGCCTGGTCCTCTTTGCCACCGAAGGCGCCGCCAAGTCGCGCGACGTCGACCTCGATATCGTTCATCGCGAGTCCGAGGACCCTGGCTGTAATCCGCTGGACGGCTGTCGGTGCCTGAGTCGATGAGAAGATCCTCAGACGTTTGCCCTCCTGAGGCAGGACCAGAGCACTCTGAGTCTCGAGGTAGAGGTGTTCCTGCCCGCCCGACTCGGCACTCCCCTCAACGACCACATCACAGGATGACCATGCATCGTCGATTTCGCCGATCGAAAAGGTCCGGGACGGGACAATCAGCGAACCGGCTGCCGCGGCTTTCCGCGGATCGAAGACTCCCGGCAGATCCTCAAACTCGACCTCGATCGCAGCTGCTGCCTTGCGGGCTCGCCTTGGGCTGTCGGCGACAACAGCCACAATCGGCTGTCCCGCGAAGTGCACTTCGCCCTCAGCCAGAAGGGGTTCGTCGAGGACGATTCCGCCGATCTGGTTCTCTCCCGGAATGTCGGCGGCTGTCAGGATACTCAGGACACCTTCGATTTCGGCAGCTGGGGTCGTGTCGAGCCGCACGATGCGGCCGTGAGGAATTGGCGAAGCGAGGACCGCAACGTGGAGCAGGCCAGGTGGATCAGGGAGGTCGCCGACGAACAGCGACTCACCTCGGGTGTGGGGACCGATTTCGTGGTTGCTCACGCGCTCGCCTCCTCGAGGAGTTCGGCCCCGATGCCGAACAGAACGCTGAAGTGAGCGAGGACGAGCTGGCCGAGTAGGAGTCGCTTGTAGCCGGCCGTACCGCGAACGTCTGAGATCGGGGTCACCTCCAAGCGTGCCATTTCAGCCGCCCCGAGAGCGGTTTCGATGTCGGGGAGTCGGCCGAGAAGGAATTCCCCCGTGCTCCGAAGCTGCGTTGGAATTGGCGCGACACCGCCGGCGGAAACGCGCGCAGCCTGGATTCGACCGTTCCGCATCGTTACCGACATGGCGGTGTTGACACTGGCGATGTCGAGGTGGGTTCGTTTGCTGACCTTTTCGAAGTTGAAGAAAGCACCGTCCCCGGGATTCTGGAAGCGGACCCACTCAACGAGCTCTCTGGTGCGGAGGTCGAGGTCTTTGTAACCAATGAAGAACTCTCGGAGCGGTAAGGACCGGCGGTCATCGCCCGCCACCAGGCCGATCTCAGCGTCGAGGGCGAGCAGGGCGACGGTCATGTCACCGATCGGTGAAGCGTTGACAATGTTCCCGGCGATGGTGGCGCGCTGGCGAATTGGGAGCGACCCCATCAGTCGCATTGCCTCTTCGATACCGCCGATCTCCTTTTCGAGGATTGCCGATTGCTTCATATCCTCTGCTGTAGCTGTCGCGGCGAGATAGGTGTGGTTGCCGTCTCGCCAGATAGGGCTGCCGGATTCTAAGGGCAGCACCCAGACATCTCCCTCCAAAAGCTCATCGGGCCTTTGCACATAGAGGTCGGTGCCGCCGGCAACGACGATCCGTGAGCCTTTCGGTGGGGCTGCCGGTTTCGCGCCAGTGACGTCGCCGATCAGCTCACCGAGTCGGAGGAAGTACTCGGGGAGAAGGCCTTCTCTGACAAGAGCGGGGATGCGATCCTCATTGGGATCCACAGTGTATCGGAGTTGGTCGAGCACAGTTCCCAGTGAACGCCTGATCGAAGCGTAGCCGGTACAACGACAGATGTTACCCGCGATCGCCTCAATCGCTTCGTTCTCATTCCACTGTGTTGCTTCGAGGAGGTATCCCGTGAATGCGACCACGAATCCTGGCGTGCAGAAACCGCACTGTGACGCGCCTTCGTCTGCAAAAGCGTTCTGGATGGGTCCGAGGGATTCGTGAGTGAGACCTTCAATGGTGACGACGTGGTGGCCATCGAGCGCGCCCACCGGCAGCAGGCAAGAGGTGACGACTCTGTATTGGATGGTGCCTCCCACTGGCTGACCCAGCAAGATGACACACGAGCCACAATCCCCCTCACGGCACGCGTATTTGACACCGGTCAGGCCAGCGTCATCCCGCAGATAGTCGAGGGCCGGCAACCCGGGGTGGGTTGCAGCTTTCACCAGGCCATCGTTAAGTGCGAACCGCAGCATCCCCCGTCCTTGAGAGTTAGTTTTGATTCTCAGCGTGCCACGACGCATGGCCGGAATGTTCTAGAAACTCGGTCAATTCCGGCGTGGACAGCGGGTGAGCCAGGTAGTATCCCTGACCATATCGGCATCCGAGATCGACCAGGCTCCTCATCTGACCCTGGGTTTCAATGCCCTCGGCGACCACCTCGAAGGTCAGGCCCAAACCGAGGCGAAGAATGGCCTGCACGAGTGCTGTTGCACCCTGATCGGTTTCGATCTCGTCGACAAAGAACTTGTCGATCTTGACCACGTCCACCGGAAAGCTGCGCAGATAACCCAGTGAAGAGTACCCCGTCCCAAAGTCGTCGAGAGCAAGGCGCACCCCCATCGACTTGATGGCCCTCAACTTGCTGGCGGCCTGGTCGATATCGTGCATCATCACGCTCTCGGTAATCTCGAGGACCAGGTGCTTGGGATCGAGTTTCGTCTCCGCGAGATCAGCTGTCAGGTTCGACACGAAATCGGGCTGACGAATGCTGGTCGGCGAAATATTGACGTGCGCGGCGGCAGGCCTGGCCGCGAAAACGGTGCGGTTCAGTTCCCGCACCGTGGTGCAAGTCCGCCTGAGGACCATACGGTCGATCACCGGCAAAAGGCCGGCCTCCTCTGCGAGCGGGATGAAGTTGAATGCAGAGATCACGCCTTTCTCCGGATGAATCCAACGAACCAAAGCCTCGAAGCCGTACACCGAGAGATTTGAGAGCTTCAGAAGCGGTTGGAAGTAGACATCGAGGCCTCCGCTTTCGACCGCTTGTCGAAGCTCCTGCTCGAGATCAAGCCTGTTCATTGCACTGTGGTGCATCGAATCCTCGAAGACAGCGATTTCGGCTCGACCGCGCTCCTTTGCGGTATGGAGAGCGGTGAAGGCGTTTCGCATCAGCTCCTCGGGTCGCATCTCGCCCGATTTTGCAGTCGCAATTCCCACACTCGCCGTGAATTTGACCTCTCGATCTTCGATGGAAAAAGGCTTCTCGAGGTCTTCGAGTATGCGTTGGGCAGCGTCGGTTGCCTCGGACGGTTCCTTCGCTTCCAGTAGGATGGCAAATTCGTCGCCACCAAAATGGGCAACTGAGTCGCCGGAACGAACGCTTTTGACAAGCCGATCGGCCAGAGCGATGAGGACCTGGTCGCCGGCACTGTGGCCGAGGCTGTCGTTGACTCGTTTGAAATCGTCGAGATCGAGGAACATCAGAACGGCGGCGTGTCCCGGTGGCCGTCGGCGGACAATGCTATTCGCTACTCGGTCAAGGAGCAGCTCACGGTTGGGAAGCCCGGTCAGTGGATCGTGCATCACGTGGTATCTGCCCTGGCTGCCGAGCGGAGGCCGCGCCCTATAGATTCGAGCTGCTTCGATGGCGGCTCCCGCCCTCTGACCAAAGTGGCTCAGTGCCCGCAGATCGTTTTCGGTGTACTTTCGCTGGGGTTTGGCATTGACGTTGAGAACGCCGACAAGTTCATCCTCCGCGACGAGTGGAACGCAGATCGCGCTTGCCGATCGTTGAAGATCGGATTCATAGTGTGCCCAATCGAATATCCCAAGGACCAAAACGGGCTCGCGAGAGGCGGCCACCTTGCCCGCGATGCCTTCATTGAGGCCGACCCGTGCGCCACGTGCGGCGGTGTCGCCCGTCGAGCAAACCGTTCGGAGTTCATTGTCCGAATGCAAAAGCATTATGGATCCGCTTCGACCTTCGAGCAGATCCATCGAGCAATTGAGGATTGTATCCAGCACCTGTTCGAAACTGAGACGGACTTTCGCGTCTCGGCCTGAGTTCATCTGCACATCGGCTTCGCGCAGGCTGTTGGTGAGGCCGGCAGCAAGCACTCGTTCTTCCATCAGCTCTTCTGTGAGAGTGCGCAGAGAAAACTCTTTGCTGATGGCATAGGCACCGAAAAGCAATACGAGCACTACGACACCGAGGTAGACAATCCCTGGCGTGGTGGAGAACGAAAGCTCGGAATTGCCCCAAAAGAGGACGAGGCTGAGGACCGCGGCTATGGACACCAATAAGACCAGCGCCATCGTCCACAGCTGGAGACGCCGCCTCGCAATCGTCTCGAGGGTGGGTGTCTCCTGGGTCGTCAGACCTTTGATGTGTCCGCGGTTTGGTTGGCTGGTGTTAAGCTCCGTCATCATTAGACCCCAAGGCCTGCCTTGATTCGATATCGATCAGATCACTGAAAGAAGGCAAGCGACTCACCCAATTCACGGGCCGAAACCCATTAGGAACAGCTTATCACGGGCGTTTTGAGCGATTGGTGGTTCGATACGACAGGGATCGAGAGGGTGTTCAGAGTTTGATCGCAACTGCGAGGGCAATAAATATTGCGGCCACCGCCAGGAGTTGCAGTAACAGGGGCGCCATGAATCGCAACCAGCGATCATAGGGAACCTTGCCGAGTCCCAGCGATGCCATGAGAATTCCGCCCGTTGGAATGACCATATTCGAGAAGCCGTCCCCACAGGTGAACGCGAAGACTGCGGTCTGTCTCGTAAGCCCGAGGACGTCCGCAAGGGGCGTCATCAACGGCATCGTAACGGTCGCCTGGCCGGATCCGGAGGGAATGAAGAAATTGAGGATCGTCTGGAATGCCAACATCCCCTCGGCAGCGACGAAAGTCGGTACATGTTGCAGGACAGACGCAGCGGAGAAGATCAGGGTATCGAGAATCTGACCATCCTCGAGGACGACCGTGATGCCGCGCGCAAAACCTACAACCAACGCCGCGACCGTCATCTCCTCCATGCCTTTGACCACCGCGAGAGTCGCTTCGCGGACAGGCAAACGTGAGACCACTGTCGCGACCAGGCCCATCAGGATGAACCCACCGGCCATCTGTGTCAGCCACCAGCCAATCTCCTGGACCGCCCACAAGATGAAAACGAAAATGGCGATGCAAGAGCCAACGATAACCAAGTGTCTACCCTGGAGCGGCGGTGGTTCTACGCCATCGGTTGGTAGCACGAAGTCGTCGTCATCCATTAGCGAGGTCGAGGGGTCCTGACGGATACGGCTTCCATAGCGAAGCATGTAGATCAGTGTCACCGTCAAGCAAATGACGAGAAAGAGGAGGCGGAAGGGAATCGCGCTGTTGAGAGGAAGCCCTGCGATCTCCTGGGCGATGTTGACGGTGAAAGGGTTGGTTGTGGCGGCGGCAAAGCCGACCGCGCCGGCAACATAGACCAGTGCGACGCCAAAGATGCGATCGCAGCCAATCTCTTTGGCGACGATGAGAAAGATCGGCACCAGGGGAATGAACTCTTCACCCATGCCGAGGGTGGAGCCTCCGATCGCCATGGCCGTCATCAGGACGATGGTCAGGGCCTTCCACGAGGATCGTAGACGGTTGAGGATGGCGCCGAGAACTGCCGGAATCGTGCCGGTCGCCTGGAGAATTCCGAAGACGCCGCCGATGATGAATATGAAGAATATGATATCGGCTGCCCTGACCATGCCGCGTGGGATCGCGCTGAGGAAACTCTCGAAACTGGCGGGGCTCGCCATTCCGTCCACCTCGTCATTTACAAACAGGCCTTTGGCAGAGATGTGTTTTGGCAGGGTGCTGTAGGTGTCGGGAACAACCACCGTACGGTCTCGCCCTCCGACGGATCGCGATTCTCGCTGGTACTCGCCGGAAGGAACGACGAAGGTCAGAAGGCTGCAGATGAAGACGACTCCGGTGAGCAACGTGAACACATGAGGGACTTTTATCTGCTGCCGGATCTTGGACACAGCTATTTCCCCTGACGATTTGACCGGAATGCGAGTGAGAGACGAGTTAAGTGAGTAGAGTGAAGAGTCAAGCGAGGTTGGGGTGTTTCCGCTGATTTCATCGCGTTGAAGATAGCAGACGCCAACCGCCCTGACCTGACTCCTAACCCTTAACTCTCACAGTTCTCGCAATGCTTGTGCGACTTGCAGTCGCGCTGCGCGCACCGACGGCAGGACACCACCCACGAAACCCATGAACAAAGCGAAGAAAATACCGGCCATCAAAAGGCCCGGTGTGACGCGGAACGCGAACGCCAGGTGTGAGAAGGTCTGCCAGTTCATTGTCCCGGCTGTGAAGCCGTTGAGCGGCAAGACGGCGATGCAGCCGAGGATGCCTCCGATCAACGAGATCAGCAGCGACTCGAACATGAAGGACAGGATGACCGAGCCGCCTCCGAAACCGAGGGCGCGCATGGTGGCGATCTCGCGAGCGCGCGCCGCGACTGCCGAGTACATGGTGTTGAGGGCGCCGAAGACCGCACCGATCGCCATGACGAAGGCGACCAGGAAACCCAGCACCCGGATCAGCGTGCTCACTATCTGTGACTGCTTGGCGTAGTACTCCGCTTCGCGCTCCACCTGGACAGTGAGGCGAGGGTCAGAAGTCAAAGCATCCTTGAATGCGCCGAAATCGGTGGGCGAGTTCAGCCGCACAGTAACCGAACTGTAGAGGTTCGTGGGGCGATCAAAGGTCTGTGCGAGGACGGTGTGATCGCACCAGATTTCTGAATCGAAGGCGGATCCGCCAGCGTCAAAGATGCCGATGACCTTCCAATCCTGTCCGCCAAAGGCGATGGATGAACCGAGCTCGAGGCCGCGGTAGGTCTGGACGGCGTTCGAACCGACGACGAGCTCCGCGAGGCCCGGATTAAAGAATCGGCCTTCGGAAATTGTGACCGAGGGTCGTACCTCTAGAGCGAGGGGGGTCATGCCCCGGATCTGGGTGTTGGCATCGGTTCCACTTTTTATGAGCTGGAATGCGCCGATGACGACCAACTCGGGGCTCGACAATGGAACGCCATCTGCGTTTCGGGACACCTGCGAGGCATCGGCGACAACCCGCGCTTGGTCGAGGGAGACACCGCTGTCCATCTCCGAGCTGGAGCCGGCGCGGCGGATGATGGAATTCGAAGACGATCCAGAGGCGATCAGGGTTGCCTGGAAGCCGCGTGCCATAGCGAGCATGGCAACGAAGACTCCGACGGTGCCGGCGATACCGAGGATCGAAACGATCGTCGTTTTCCAGCGCGCAGCGACCGAGCGAACGTTGTAGGAAAACGGTATCGCCATCACACCCTCCGCAGCGCATCGACGATGCGCAGGTTCATCGCGGTCAACGCCGGAATCGAACCCGCGACGAGACCCACGACGATCGCGATAACGATGCCGAAGATCATCTCGCCAGTCGAAAGATAGAAGACGGGCAGGAATCCGCCGGTGGGGTCACCGCCCAACGTGAAGAGTTTTGCCAGCAAGACGCCGAGGGCTCCACCAAACGTAGCAATGACGAGGGATTCTGCGAGCACGAGGAAGAGCACCGTCCGGTCGCCGAAGCCAAGGGTCTTGAGGACCCCGAGCTCGGGGACCCTTTCGCGAACCGCCATGGCCATGGTGTTGCCGGTGACCAGCAGCAGGGTGAACAGCACCACTGCACCGATCGACAAGATGAGCATGCGGATATTGCCGATCTGTTTGGCAAAACCGGCGGCAAACGCCTGCTCGGTCTCAGTCGACGTTTCGTAGGCTGAGTTGCCGAACCGCTCGTCTACGGCCTTGCTCACCGCCACCGCGTGATCGGCATCGTCGATTTTGACGGTGTACCAACCCACCGTGCCCTTACCCCAATTGCGGCTCTCGTCCAGGAACTTCGCGTGAAACCAGAACTGCGACTCGTCGTCGCCCGGTCGGGAGCCTTCGTAGATGGCGCGGAGGTTGAATTCCCAGGTGCCGGATAAGAAGGTGCCCTGGAGCGGTATTCGATCACCAACTTCCCAGCCGAATCTCTCGGCGGTTACCCGACCGACGACGGCTCCCGCCTGATCCGCCAGGAACGCCTGCCACTCTTCCTCAGAAATCTCGAATTCAGGGAACACCGTCCGATAAGTTTCGGTGTCGATCGCAAATTGCGGAAAAAAGTTCTTCGGTTCCTGATAGATCGCGCCGAACCACGATGCATACGTCGCTTCGGAAACGTGATCGATCTGCCGCAACCGCTCCTGGTAGGCCAGAGGTAGCGGCATGATAAGAGATATCTTGTTGCGGACGATCAGCCGATCGACACCGGCCACGTCAACGCCGGCGTTGAGCGACCTCTCGATGGTCACAAGCAGACCGAAGAGGAACAGAGCGACAGCGATCGAGCCGACGGTGAGGATCGTCCGGGTCTTTTTTCGAAACAAATTGCGAAAAACGAACGGCAGGTACTTCATGATGCGGCCTCGACCAACGCCCCCTTGTCCAGGTGGAGGGTCATATCCGCCCGCTCCGCTGCCAGGGGATCGTGGGTCACCATGAGGATCGTCTTGCCGTGGTTGGACTCGAGCTCGGTCAGCAGATCGAGGATCTCCTCGGCCGCCTTTCGGTCGAGATCTCCGGTCGGCTCGTCACACAGAAGAAAGGTTGGATCAGTCACAATCGCGCGCGCAATTGCGACGCGCTGTTCCTGGCCACCGGAGAGCTGCCGTGGGTAGTGCTTCATCCGATCTCCGAGCCCGACCAGGGTGAGTGCAGTCTCGACGTGTTGGCGTCTCTGCGCCTTGGAGAGCTTGGTCAGCAAAAGCGGTAATTCAATATTCTGGAAGGCCGTCAGAACGGGGATCAAATTGTACATCTGGAAAATGAAGCCGACGTGCCGGGCGCGCCACGACGCGAGATTCCGGCCCGACATGTTTGTGATCTCATCTCCATCGACGGTGACCGTGCCCGAGGTGGGTGTGTCAAGCCCACCCAGGAGATTGAGCAGGGTGGTCTTGCCGGAACCGCTCGGGCCCATAAAGGCCACGAACTCGCCCTTTTCGACGTCGAGGTTGAGCCCCTGAAGGACATTGATCGTCTCGCCACCGCGGCGGTAGAGCTTGCTCAGATTGCGCACCCGAACGAGACTGTTGTGATGTTCTTTACCGTCAATACTGACCATTCCAATTGCCCCTTACGTCATAACTCATAACTCAAAACTAAACACTCAAAACTACTAACTTTTGACCTTGACTTTCTGACCGTCGGTGAGCCCGTTCGATTCACTGACCACAACCCGATCGCCCGGCGTGACGCCGGCGATGATTTCGATGTCGTTTCCGATCGACCTGCCGACGCTGACCGCTCGCCGGTCGACGGTTTCATCTTCCACCACAAAAACGACCGTCTGGCCGTTTTCGGTCCGCACAGATGGCTGCGGGACGAGCGACTGCGCGGAATTTGCGGTCGCCTCATCTTGAACCGTTTCCCGAAAGGCCACCTTGACACCCATATCGGGCAGGATCCTCGGATCGAGCTCGTCGAAGGTCAGACGCACTTTGACAGTTGCCTTTTGACGGTCGGCGGTCGGGATGACCGTCCGCACCGTTGCCGGGATGTGCCACTCCGGGTAGGCGTCGAGCACGGCATCTGCCGGCTGCCCCGGCGTGACCTTGGCGATGTGGCTTTCGTTGACGTCGACCTCGATCTCGAGCGATTCCATGTCGACAATCGTCGAGATTCCGGTGCGGGTGAATCCACCGCCGGCGGAGACCGGCGAGACCATTTCCCCGGGTTGGGCGTCTTTCGACACCGCAATGCCAGCGAACGGTGCGCGAACAGTGTAGTTCTCGAGGTCCTGAGCAGATACCGCGAGCTGGGCCTCGGCGGCATCGAGGGAGCTGCGCGAAACTCTGAGCTTGGCGCGCAGCGCGTCCACGGCCGCGGTGGCCGAGTCGAGATCCTGCACACTTGCGACGCCCTGATCGCGTAGCTCGTTGATGCGGCGTAGGGTCCGTTCCGAGTCTGCCAAGTTGACCTCCAGCTCTTCGATAGCGGCCCGTGCAACGTCTCGTTCTGCACGGATCGCTTCGTAACGCCTGCGGGCGTCGGAATCGTCGAGCTGCGCCAGGATCTGGCCCTCTTCGACGACCATCCCCTCATCGACGAGGACCTCGATGACCTTGCCGGTGATCTTGGAGGACACGGTTGCCTTGCGTCGAGGCTCGACGTAGCCGGAGGCGTTGAGGACCGTTGCCGTACCACCTGTCGGTGCGACCCTGGCGATGGCGACTTCCACCGTCGTCACCGATGTGCCACCGACGATGAAAATCGCGATCACCGCGATGGTGACCAGAATCGCCGCTGCAATCAACATCAGGCGACGTCCACCGCCATCGTTCGACCGTGCCTGGCTGTCGATCTTCAAGTCCGAGAGATTGGGTTTGTTTGTTTCGTTCATGTTGTTTCCTGGGTGTGGAACAACGCTCGGCGAGCGCATCTTCCATGATTTTGTTAGTCGGGGGTGAAGGATACCACCCTCGTACCGGGATTCTCGATTCTCGATTCTCGATTCTCGATTCTCGATAGTTTGATTCCGTGGGTGGGTGGGCGGATCGAGCATCCAGCATCCAGCATCGAGCATCGGGTGGGTGGGCGGCATTACTAATTCCCAACTCCTAATTCCTAATTCAATGGAAGTCATGGCTTGCCACTGCGGCATCCGCCTGCACCGCTTCGAATCGACGCGCGCGGACAGAGATCGTGCCGTCCTGCTTCTGCAGGGTCCCCTCGACCAGCAACACCGGCGTTGACACGATGAAGGGGCGATGCTCTCGGAAGAGATCGGGGCGGATGATCGCCTGCACCGTCCCGGTCTCGTCCTCCATCGTCAGAAAGACGAATCCCTTGGCGGTGCCCGGTCGCTGGCGCACGATCACCGCGCCCGCTACCCGCACGACCTCGCCATCCTGGTGCTCATCGAGCGCGGCTGCCGGTATCACCCCGCGGTGACCCATTTCCTCCCGCACGTAGGCCATGAGATGGGGGCCGGTGGTGAGGTGGAGCCCGGCGTAGTCGGCCATGGTTTCATCGAGCGGTTCCATCTCGGCGAGTGGTGAGGCAGCTTCGGGTGGCAGATCGGCAAACAGGGGGCCGCGCCGCCCCGAGACCTCGGAGACCTGCCACAGTGCCGCTCGCCGGCTCAGACCGAGCGAGGCGAGGGCGCCGACGTGGGCCAGACGCTCGAGCTGCTCCGAGGAGAGATTGCAACGATGGGCAAGATCGGCGGGGTCGGTGAAGGCCGCTCGGGCACGTTCGGCCTCGATAACTTCGGCGGCCGCTCGCTTGAGACCGTGGACGTAACGCAGGCCGATGCGCACCGCGCCGTCTTCCCAGCGGCAGCGCCACCCCGACTGGTTGATGTCCACCGACCGGAAGCATACGCCGCGGCGCTGGCCGTCCTTGACCAGGGTAGCGGGGTGATAGAAACCCATCGGCCAGGCGTTGAGCAGGCAGGCGTAGAAAGCCGTCGGATGGTGGGCCTTGAGGTAGGCGGAGGCGTAGACCAGGAGGGCGAAGCTGGCGGAGTGGGACTCGGGGAAGCCGTAGAGGGCAAAAGAGGTGATCGAGCGAACGATCTGCTCCTGGGCCTCGCCGGAGATTCCGCGTTCGGTCATGCCACTGCGCAATCGTTTCTCGATCACGACCATCCGTTCCTGCGAACGTTTGAAGCCCATCGCCCGCCGTAGTTCCTCGGCCTCGCCGCCGGAGAAGCCCGCGGCTTCCATGGCGATGCGTAGTAGCTGCTCCTGGAAGAGGGGGACGCCGAGGGTGCGCTCGAGGATCGGCTTCAGGCAGGGGTGGGCGTAGGTGACGGCCTCCCGACCCTGACGGCGTTCGAGATAGGGGTTGGTCATGTTGCCGGCGATCGGTCCGGGACGGATGATCGCGACCTGCACCACCAGGTCGTAGAAGTTTACCGGCCGGTTGCGTGGCAGCGACGCCATCTGTGCCCGGCTCTCGATCTGGAAGACGCCGGCGGTGTCGGCGCGGCGAATGAGCTCGTAGGTCTTCGGGTCGCCGGGCGGCAGGTGGGCGAGATCGATCTCCACCCCTTCGTGGGTGTGGATCATGGGGATCGCCTCCTCGAGGGCGGACATCATGCCGAGGCCGAGGAGGTCGACCTTGATCAGCCCGAGATCCGCGCAGTCGTCCTTGTCCCACTGGATCACCGTCCGGTTTTCCATCGCCGCCGGTTCCAGCGGCACCACCTCGTCGAGCCGGCCCTGGGCGACAATCATGCCGCCGGAGTGCTGGCCGAGGTGGCGGGGGAGGTGGTGGATCTCCCACCACAATCGCTTGAAGTGCTCGACCCGGTGGGACGAGGGGTCGAGACCGACGGCGGCCAGCTCACGGTCGAGGTCACGTGCCCCCTCCGAAACCTCGACCGACATATGGCGACCAAAGCGCTTGGAGATGCGATCCACCTGTTCGAGCGAGAAACCCAATGCCTTGCCCACCTCACGCGCCGCCGAGCGTGCCCGGTAGGTGATCACATTGGCGGTCATCGCGGCGCCGTGCGGACCGTAGCGCTGATACACGTACTGGATGACTTTCTCACGTTGATCGCCGGATGGTAGGTCGAGATCGATGTCCGGCCACTCGCCGCGCTCCTCGGAAAGGAAGCGCTCGAAGAGCAGTTCCATCTTGACCGGGTCGACGGCAGTGATCGAGAGGGCGTAACAGACCGCTGAGTTGGCGGCCGAACCCCGGCCCTGGGCCATGATCTGTTCGCGCTGACAGAAGCGAACGATGTCCCAAACGATCAGGAAATAGCCTGCCAGGTCGAGTTTCTCGATCAGGTTGAGTTCCTTCTCGAGTTGCGCCTGGGCGCGCGCGGTCAGTGGGCGGAAGCGGGTGCGTGCGCCATTCCAGGTCACCCTCCGCAGGTGGGAGATGGGGCTTTCACCTACCGCTAGAGGGTAGTCCGGGAAACGGTAGCCAAGGTCATCGAGGGTGAATTCGAGCTCTTCGGCAAGGTCCACGGTTGCTGCCACCGCTCGTCGTTTATCGGCGAAGAGCATCTCCATCTCGCGCTGCGAGCGTAGGTGGCGCTCGCGACCGCCTTCGAGCAGGCGGCCCGCGGTATCGAGGGTGAGACCCTCACGGATGCAGGCGAGGACATCGGCGAGGTCGCGGTTCTCCGGCCGTGCGTAACGGACCCCGCCGGTCGCCACCAACGGCAGCCGCAGGTTCCGTGCAAGGTCGATACATGCCCGATTGCGATGCTCCTCGGCGCGCAGGCGGTGGCGCTGGAGCTCGACGTGGAGCCGGTTTGGGAAGAGATGATGAAGATGTTCGAGCTCGCGTTTGGCGGCCTCCAAACCGCGGTGGAACAGGCGCTGGGCGAGGACTCCCTCGGAACCGCCGGTGAGACAGAGGAGACCGTCGGTGTGGGCCTCGACCTGGCGCCAGCCGGCACGGGCCTTTCCCTTGGGCCGGCCGCGCGCGGCCTCGGTCAGTAAACGACAGAGGTTACGGTAGCCACGACGGTCACACGCCAGGAGCGTGAGCCTGGGTAGGGGCGTACCGGGGGGTTGGGGATCTGGTACGAGGCCCAGGGGGCCTCGTAATTCTGAATTCTGAATTCTGAATTCTGAATTCCCGCCTGCCCCCCCGGGGGATGTCTCCGGTTGGGTGGGGGAAAATTCCGAATTCCGAATTCCGAATTCCGAATTCTCATCGAGGACAACCTCTGCTCCCACGAGTGGTTTGATGCCTGCTTCCTTGGCTGCCTTCCAGAAGCGCGGCGCTCCGGAGACCGTGTTGCGATCGATCAGTGCCATCGCCGGAAGCCCGAGCTCCACCGCCCTTTCGACCAGGTCCTCTGGCGGCGATGCCCCCTCGAGGAATGAAAATGCTGAAGCGCAATGCAACTCGGCGTACGAATCTCCCACTTCGAGCTAGCCTCCCGAGTCCGCGTCCGAGTCCGAGTCCGTGCCCGATCGCGCGAGCCGTGTCAGCATCGCGACGATTCGAAGGAGCAATGCACGCCCTTGCTGGATCTTCTCGGCGTCAGAGAGTTCGAGTCGCAAACATACATCCAGGATTGCTGCACTTTCTGTCGTGGATCGCTTGGCGATGCGGTAGAAACGCGCCTTTTCGCGGCGGTTAAACTCGCCAGCTCCTTCGGCAATATTGAGTGCTATCGATGTTGAGGCTCGACGGAGTTGATCAGCTAGGTAGCCGCGGCCGCGTTGAAGGGAAGCCGCTACTTCATCGGCCACCACAACGAAGTCGATCGTTCGGCGGTAAACGTCGAGGTTCTCATGCGTGAAAGCTTCTTTCATAGTTTCTCCTTTCGGGCACGGACGCGGACGCGGGTTTCAGTCATACATCCCATCCGCGAACCAGTCGCCGGTCTTCCGATCCCGATAAACCCGATACAGCCCACCGCCGGAGAGCTCCACATCCCAGTAATCACGCTCCACCGGCTGGTTGTTCCACCATCCATCCTCGAGGGCCCATGGCCCCGCCGTCACACGAACCAACCCCTGAATCCGAGGTGTTGCCCCGGCCTCGGAAGCGACCGAAACGAGCCGCAAAAGACCTAACGGTCCTGAATTAGGAATTAGGAATTCTGAATTAGGAATGAACCCCCGCCCACCTTCAGCTACTGAAAGCTCTTGCTTCGGTATTGGGTAATTCTCTATTGCTCCGATTTTCGGGGGGGCGGTTGGGAATTCCTCATTCCTAATTCCTAATTCCTCATTCGTTTCAGTGATCACCTCAATGGGGACGGGTGGTCGCAATACTCTGACAACGAGTAGTCCCCGCCCCTGGCGCGATGACTGGCGCAGCTTGGGGGCCGGTGGAGGATTGAAGGGTTCGGTCTGAAAGCGCTCCGGAAGATGACCGTCGATGGTGCGTGGCGAGCCCACCCGTTCAGGGCCGAGCCGGGCGGCGAGGTGGGCGAGGGTGCCGGCAAGCTTGTCGGGGTGGATCTCCGGTGCGCCGAAGAGAGTGATCTGGCCGCGACGCGGTCGGTCAGGGTGGGTGATCGAGATGAAAGCGACCACCGGTGCCCGCGGTGGTTTCGACTCGAGTTCGAGACGAGTCAGCGCCAGCAAAGCGTCGACGTCCCGGGTTGGAGCAGGCAAGCGGATGCGCCGGTGCTCGGCGCCCTCCGGTTCGAGTCCGAGCTCGAGCTCGAGCAGGGCGCAGGCCAGGTCCTCGCGCTCGAGACGTTTGCGGGTTCGCTCCAGGGACTGGCGGAGGGCATAGAGCAGAGGATCGACGGTCACCACCGGCCACTCCAGCTCCATGCCCTCGTGAAAGGTCGGTGGCGGGTGGTAGGGCGCCAGTGGGCTCGAGTCGATGCCACGTGCTGCCTGGTGGGCGCTGACGCCGGCTGGGCCGAGACGACTGGCCGTACGGTCCGCCGGCAGTCGGGCGAAGTCACCAAGGGTGCGCACGCCCCAACGGCGTAGGGTATCCATGAGACGTCGGTCGAGATGTAAATGGGCGAGGGGCAGGGGAGCGAGAAAGAGCATTTCCTTTCCGGCGGCCACCACCTTTGGCGAATCAGGCATGCGTGCGGCGATGCGTGCAGCGAGCTTATTGCCGGCGATGCCTACCCGCACCGGCAGGTCGAGGGCCTCGGCGGCAACGATCGCGGCCTGCCCCATATCGTGCTCACCCGAGTCTCCTTCAAAGAGACGCTCCATTCCTCCGACGTCGGCAAAGACGATGTCCGGAGCGGCGTCCTCGACCCGCGGAGAGAGCCCCGTCGCGGTCTCGACCAGGGCCTCGTGTGCCGAGGTCTCGCACGAGACGTCACGACCGCGGGCGATAAGAGAGGGCAGAATGCCGCGCGCCTGAGCGAGGCTCATCTCCGAGCGAACGCCGGATTTGCGGGCAGGTCGGGAAGCACCGACGACCCTGGCTGCCGATCCATTGCCTTCGCAGACTGCCACCGCTTCCCCGGCCAACTCCGGCTCTGCGCGCAACCGAGCCGCGAGCGGAAAGAGTGGGATGAAAAGACACGCGATGCGGGTCATTAAAGTTTTGAATTCAGAATTCGGAATTCAGAATTCGGAATTTTTTTCGCACGCCCTCTGCAAGTACCGAGTTTTGAATTTTGAGTTTTGAATTTTGAGTTACCAGCCCCCCACCCGGCGGCCGAGACGGCTGCCCCACAAGGTGATCTTGAAAAGTTTCTGTTGTGGGGTACGCGTCTCGCGTGTCGAGGGGGTTGGGTTGGGATTCTGAATTCCGAATTCCGAATTCCGAATTTGCATTGGTGTCTTGGTGGTGCAAACACGTGCTCTCACACGCAAAAAGCAAGCGCCAAAAAGCAGAAGCCAAAGAGCAACAATCCGAACGCCTCGCCGGCGAGCTCGAAGAAACCTCGTGTATTCATTTCAAAGGGCTGCGACATGTTTCTCTTTCCTTTCCCTCGGATTTCGGATTTCGGATTTTCCGCCTACCCGATTCACGATTTCAGTTGTTTCGCTCGGGAAGACGGGGCCAAAAGCCGCTTCGCGCAGTGTGAGAACGGCGAGCGCCTCGCCGAGATCAGCGAAGCCGACGCGCTTGCTGAGTGAGAACCGTGACCGCAAGCCGGCAAGGAGGCGAGCGGCGTGTCCACCACTGCTCCAGTCGCCCCGCCCACGGCCGGCCGCCACCACCACGCCGGCGGCGCAGCCGCTCAACCGATAGGGAGAGCCCACCAGAACCACCGCCTGATGGGTGGCGGCGTTACGCGCCACCCGCAACCAGGCGGCCAACGATACGCGGCCCCGTACCGGTGGCAAACCGAGATCGAGAGCGACCAGTGGAAAGCCGGTGTGGACCAGCAGATCAGCGGCAGCCAGTGAGTCGCCGAGGTTCTGTGGCCGCAGCCACAGCAAACGCTCGAGGTCGATGCCGATCTCTGCCGCCGCCTGCGGGTCCAGTTGCGCACCCTGGTCGACGAGAGCTGCCGCTTCGCCAGCCCCCGTCACTGCACGCAGGGTTGCCAGGAGAGCCGCGAAACGGCCGCAGGAGCCCCTGCCCACAAGCTCCACCAGTTCACCTCGGGGCAAGCCGCCGCCAAGCAGGTGGTCGAGACCGGTGAGTGAGGTGGGGAGGGGATCCTCGCGAAGCTCTGCGCGCCGCTTGCAGATGAGATCCGAGGCTCGATGGAGGGAATTGCGTAGCTCGTCAGGGAGCTCGAAATGACGTGCTGGCAAGGCTTTTGTTGGTTTTAGCTCGGTTATCTGCTGTGCCGTGCCCATCATTTCCTCCTGGGTTTTTAAGTATAGGTGTAAATAAAGCATAAATCAAGTCCAGCCCTCCAATCACCCAGTTTTGAGTTTTTAGTTTTAAGTTTTAAGTTGCGGAAGTCTCTCGGGCGTGGTGATTTAGCAACTCATCAACCGTTACGGGTGGGTGGTGGTCGGCCATCGACCACTCGCTGGCGGTGGTGAGCCACGACGCCCGTAGGGCGTCAGTAACTCAAAACTCATAACTCAAAACTTCTGGGTTGGGGGTTGACAGACGAAATTCTTAGTACTATGTTTTTAGTATGCAAAAACCAGAGGGAAAACTCACCGACGCCGAACTCGAGATCATGCACGTGGTGTGGGAACTCGACGGCGGCACCGTTCGCCAGGTCTATGAAATCCTCAACCAACAGAGACCGTTGGCGTACACCACTGTAATGACCATGATGAACATCCTCGAGGAAAAGGGGCATCTCACGCGGCGCAAGGAGGGGCGGGCCTATCACTACCAGCCGGTGCGACCCAAAAGTCAGGTGATATCGGGAATGGTCGATGATTTCGTGGGCCGGGTCTTCGAGGGATCCGCCGCGCCGCTGGTCGTCAGTCTGGTGAAGGACAAAAAGATCTCGAAAAAAGACCTTGATGAAATCGCACGCATGATCCGGGAGACCGAATGAACCTCCACGACACCGCAACTGCCGCCCTGTCCTATGCCCTCCAAAGTGGGCTCCTGCTGGTCGTCGGTCTGTTGCTGCCGCGGGTGATTCGCCTGCGTCATCCCAGGACGCTGCTCATCTATTGGCGGGTGCTGTTGATCGTCGTGTTGCTCCTACCATTTGCTCCGCTCGAATGGGCCCGCCAGACGCCGCTCCCATACATGACTCTCGGAGGAATCCAAGTCGAGGAGGTGGTGACAACCGCGCTGCCAGCGACCGTGCAGGGACTCAGCTGGCAAATCGTGCTCCTCATCACTGCTGGAGTCGCAATGCTCGGCATTCTCCGACTCTTTCTGGGCCTCGGTTATCTCAGCAGGTGTCGACGGTACGCACAGCCCCTCGCTCCCACACCGGCGTCTGTATCAAAAATCCTCGAACGGCTCGGACTTGAAGTGCCGTTCCTCGTCAGCGATCGGCTGACTGCGCCCCTGACCTATGGCTGGTTACGGCCGACGGTGCTCCTGCCGGGTTCTTTCTGTAGCCTTTCCGCCGATCAACAGGAGGGTGTTGCATGCCACGAGCTGCTGCATGTGCGGCGGAGAGACTGGCCGATCACCTTTCTCGAAGAGCTCCTACGCGCGGTTGTGTGGTTCCACCCGGCGGTTTGGTTGATTCTCCCGCGAATTGCGCTGAGCCGTGAGCAGACCGTCGATGCGGATACCGTGCGGCTCACAGGCAAGCGCCGCCAATACCTCGATGCGATATGGCGTGTCGTCTGCTCCAGCCAACATTCTGTTACCGCGATGGCGGTGCCATTCCTAGGAAGACGCGACCTGGTTGACCGGGTGGCGTGGTTGAAAAAGGAGATCCCGATGTCAAAAACCAGAATCGCGTTGAGCGTCTTCGTCCTTTGTTTTTCGCTCGCCTCGGTGGGGACGTTTGGAGCCAACGCATTTTCGAACGGTTCTCAGCCGGCCTTTTCGACGACCCCGCCTCCGGCAGCGGAACAGTCTGAAGGGGAGAAGCCAGAGAGTTCCGACGCAAAGCTCAAAACTGTCTCGTCGGAATCGATCTGTGACGAGATCACCCATCCGGTGGTTCTCGAAAAAATCAATCCCAAATATCCTCCGGAAGCTCGGGAAGAAAAGGTCATGGGGATGGTCACCGTCGAGACGGTGATAACCGAAGAGGGTGTGGTGGAAGAAATGCAGGTTCTCGAGTCACCCGACGACCGGCTCTCGGCGGCAGCGGTTGAAGCGATCGAGCAGTGGAAGTTCGAACCGGCGTTGTGCGATGGCAGACCGGTAGGGGTCTACTACAATCTCACAATCAATTTCCGGCTCCAGTAATCGACGGACAAGACTACAAAACCGACCAATTGGGAGGCTTCGAGGCCTCCCTTTTTGGTGTTCATTCGAAGCGCAGCCTCGTGATATAATTTGCGTTGAGCCGTAAGTTACGGACTCAACACATTTTGGGAGTTTTTCTCCGAGTCCCTCCGGCCTCGTCCGGAGGGTGTTTGTCTACCGTCGCGATGCCGGGGTATTTCAGTTGTCGATCAGTGGCAATCTCAGAACAATGCCGTTCGCGGACCTGCTGCAGTGGGTCTCTCAGAGCCGCAAGACCGGCACATTGTCGGTTGAAGGTGATCCCCACAACAAGAAAATCTACTTTCGCGACGGGTTGATCGCAGCCGCGTCATCCGAAAACCCGAAGGAATTCCTCGGCTACTACCTGGTCGGCTGGGGCCTTCTGGGTGAAGAGGAGCTGCAAGAGCTACTCGACATGCAGGAGCACCACGGAACCCTTCTCGGTGAACTCCTAGTGATCATCGGGCGCATGGGT
>Ga0224513_10000118_pt1 | contig 26325 bp, 34 predicted proteins | sample SF_May12_sed_USG_5_FD_169109 | JGI IMG/M metagenome (GOLD analysis project Ga0224513, IMG submission 169109) | Sediment microbial communities from San Francisco Bay, California, United States - SF_May12_sed_USGS_21 | ecosystem: Environmental > Aquatic > Marine > Sediment | place: USA... | reverse complement strand
CTATCATCTCTGGAATATCTTGAACTTCTATCATCTCTGGAATATCTTGAACTTCTATCATCTCTGGAATATCTTGAACTTCTATCATCTCTGGAATATCTTGAACTTCTATCATCTCTGGAATATCGGTCATTTCCTGAATCCTGTGGTTTGTTTTGTCTGAAACAATCACTGCAGTAAACAGGTCTGTTAGTTCTTGGAACAAATGGAATTTGACATTCATTGCCACAGTCAGCACAGGTTACAGTTGTAGATTCATCTTTTTTATCATCTCTGGAATTTCTAAAAGAACGAAATGGTTTGTCGTTTCGTGTAAAGTTACTAGATTTTTTTCTATCAAAATTCCTTGATTTGTAGAATTCCATTATATTGGAATTTAGATTCATTCGATATAGATAGTTAGAGCTTTATTTTGTGCCTAAAATAAAAAAAGACATCAGACTAGAGATTTGTCCATTTCAATGGCCATTACCTCTTGAACCTTTAGAAAATAGAGTTTTGTAGAATAGGGCATGGAATCCAAGTTATTATCAACTACAATCATGAAATACCTAACAGCCCGTTTTGAGATGTCTAGATTAAATTTCATTGGAAGTATTGGATCCTGATGGACTTTAATTTTGTCTTCAAGCCATGGAGGGGCCATCTCAATAGTTTCTCGAATTATCTTATTATACCAAAAGGAGAGATTTTGAGGTTGAAGTCCTTGTTTCAGATTTGAAATATCAGTATCAAATTTCTTCATCATATAAGGAATAATTGCCATGAAATTCAGTCCAAGAATTTTGTTTTATTCAGATTACTCAAAGTTAGACAAGCTACTAGTCAATTGATAACAAGTTTCCATCTACATCAATTTCAGAATTTTTGATACGTGTGGTAGATATTCTTGTACCATCTTTTGCCAAGAACATAGGGACTGTGATAATTTGAACTGGAGGAAGATTCCTTTTTGCCCTAAGTTTATTTAGAATTTTCCCCTGACTATTTGTTTCATCACTTACAACCAATGCCTTAACTTTCTCATCTAAAACAGCAGGACCAAAATCATTATCGAGTTTACTAATCTGAAAAGGAGTATCAGGGAACTCTTTAGAAAGTATTGATGTTAGATTTTCATATCGTTTTTGATAATTGTTGATTGGGGCTTTTCCTTTGTTTGCGGCAAGATTGTCACTAGTCAATCCAATAATTACTCTGTCAGAAATTGTAAATGTGTTTGAGAGTAAAGTAAGATGTCCTCTGTGAATTATATCAAATGTCCCACCTGTTGCAACAAGAGAGAATTTAAACATGTAACTCTATGAGATTCTTTGAAAATAAACCTACTATTTTACAAGTATCAGAATAAATGGACCTTGTTCTGCTATTGGAATATCATTTTTATCCCAGACAAAGGTTTCGATAAAAAAAAGACCAGGTCTTTCTGGAATCCAATCGACTGTTTGAGATTGAAGTCCAGTTCCGATAAATCGGCCATCGTATTTTCCAATAAATTCTACAAAAGGTAGTGTTCTAGATTCTTTGATCTGGACATAGTATGTGTAGGGAGTTTCATTTGTCTTTTGATCTTCTGCAAACTGTACCAGAGTCTCACTTTCTATATTTACAGTAGTTCCTAGTTTAATTTCAGAGAGATTATTTCCAAGATTATCTTTTACAGAAACATTAGAGATTGTTACTAGTTTTGTCAAGGATTGAGGAGAAGGAATTTTCACATCAACAAAACCAGAATAAGAAATATCAGATTCTGCAAATAACAAAAAGCCTACGGCCATTGAATCAATTTTCTCATCAATACCAAAAGATGCCTCGGTGTTTGGCAACACATTGCCAATTTCAATTGTGGATACTCCAATAATTCTTGGGGGTTCAAATCCATCATAGAAAGCTAAATGTACATTTGTGTTAGGACTTGGAGCACCACCATTCTCCAAGATTCCTGAGAATCGAAATGAGGTATCTAAGAGTACTTCATCAGAGTATACCATAAGTTCTTTTTTTTTCTCCATAGAAGAATCAAACAGTAAAAGAGAGACAGATGCTTGGGTGATATTGGGATTAGGAGTTTCTGAGCGGATGGAATATGGAGATTTTCCATTAGGAGGTATCACCTCCAAAGCAGTATCACCTATTACTATTTCTAAAGGATTAGGATCAAGATCATCATAGAATCTTACCTGAATTTGAACATCAGTAACAAAAGTTAACAAATTATTATTTTCAATCATTCCAACTACAACAGAATATCCTTCAGAATCTCGATAGACAAACGGGGTTTCACTGTCAAGTACTACAGAAAGGGTTGGAGTATTATCAGAAAACTCTTGAGAAAACCCTTGTGAAAATGGAATTAACAGTAAAACCAAAAAACCACTAAGAGTAATTTTACGCATATGAATTTCTTTAAGATTGGAGATTAATTTCATATGACATAACGTATAGTGAACAAAAAAGGTAACAACGTTTAACCTAGTTTACACTAGGTCATAAAATAATAAAAAGAGATGTAAATTTTAACTCCTCTTTGCGGTGAGTGCTATCCAGTATATCAAACCTGGAGCTAAACCAACGATAAGCGGAATAAATACCGGCCATCCGTCTACTGCGCTTGCCATAAGAGAAGACGGAAGATTATCCTATTTAAATCCATCTTGAAGTCTGAAAATCAGTACAGATCAGAATGATTTGAAGTGGACCGGACGGAATTTGAATCCGTGACCCCCCGCGTGCAAGGCGGGTATACTACCAGGCTATACTACCGGCCCACATGATGAGCTGTTAATGTGTGGATTTTAATTGTTGTCTTCTTGGCAAGGATTTTATTTGAAAACAAGACAGCCTTAACATGGTACTTTTAGAATCACAAATCAAACTAAAAGCAGGAGATGTCGCACCAGATTTTGAATTATTAGGAACGGATGACAAAAAACACACACTAAATGACTATAGTAACTACAAAGGAATTCTAGTTATTTTCATGTGTAACCATTGCCCATATGTCAAGGCCAAAGTAGATGCATTAAATGAATTATATGAAAAATTTGGAAAAGAGATTGCAATTATTGGAATTAACAGTAACGACTCAACAGATTATCCAGAAGATAGTTTTGATGCTATGAAACAAACGGTAAAAGAGAAAGGGTTTGGTTTTGATTACCTAGTAGATGAAACACAAGATATTGCCAAGAAATATGGTGCCATGTGTACTCCAGACCCATTCCTATTCAATAGCCAGAAACAGCTGATTTTTCATGGAAGAATTGATAATGCCATGAAACCAGATGACACAGCTACAGAAAAGACAATGATCAACAATATACAAAAATTATTGTCAGATGAAAAAATTGAAAAAGAGTTTGATCCTTCAATTGGTTGTTCAATCAAGTGGAAAGAAAATTAAACTTAAATGACTCTTGCCTAAAGAATTGTTCGTGGGCTCGTAGCTCAGCTTGGCTGGAGCGTTCGACTGATAAACCATTCAGAAATCGAAAGGTCATGTGTTCGAATCACATCGGGCCCATTTTTCATTATTTTATATTTTGAGACACTGTTTTAGACCATTGTAAAATATCTTCAATTTTTTCAGATATCAGATCAGATTTAACTTTGGTTTTCTTTGATATTTTTCCACAAAGTACCAATTTCATGCGTTTTCCAGATTTTTCTTTAATTGTATTAACAGAATCTGCAAAAAAAATCAGACCTTCATCAGTTTGTGAGAATATAACTATTATCAGAATACTAGATTTTTGTTTCCAGATTTTTCCAATTAGTTTTTGAAGATCAAGATCAAACAACAAATCAATTGCAGATGACATATCACCCAACTGAGAAACTCGCCATCCTTCTGAGTGATAGGCAGCAGATACTGCTTCAGAAAATAATAAACTGTGTGCATCAGCTGCAATTACAAGTAAATTCTTTTTTGGATCAGAGACTACTTGAAGATGATTAAACATATGTAGTGATTTTGAAATTGTGTTTTTGAGAAGACTTAATTCAGATGCTCCAATTTTGCCGTCATGATACATATTATTCACAGAATTGATGGCTGGTAAAATTACTTCAAGTACCAAACGGGTTACAGAAGCACCAGAATGAAGACAGTTGCGAATTAAAGAATAGACTTGATTTTCAGTACCTTTAACTAAATAATTAAAATATTGAGGCTCTATTTTGAAATAATCATCAGGGAACACATATGATTCCTGTCCAGGTTCTAAATACCAAAGAGTAACATTTCCAATATTTTTTTGTCTTAGTGATCCCTCAGCTGCAAGAATTTTGAGATATTTTGTCATTGTAATTCTATTAACACCAATTTTTTTAGAAATCTCAACTCCAGACATTCCAGTGTCAGAATTTCCTAAAATAGGAATCAATTTTTTTCTGATATCCTCAACAGAATAGCCCTTACCCATGATGTTCTTGTATTATGGTATGGTATAAAGAATAATTTCTATTTACATGACAGTTTGTTTATCAAAATAAAACATTATATAGTTGAGTACTTTAATGTACGGTAAGGAAAAGTAAATTGCCAAAAGCAGGATTCAAATCAATAACCGTATCAGAAACTGTTTATGATAAATTCCACGAAGTTTATCAAAAAAGTAAGAACGACCTTGTAATGAAAGGTGTTAACAGTTTTTCAGGTTATGTAACTTACATGTTAGAAGAGATGATGCAAAAGGACAAAACTTTTGCAAGGTACGCACCAAAGATTGAAAAGATTTCTGTTGATGACGACCGAGTCATTTTAAAGGATAATATCAAAAATAGAATTGCAGAGGTTGCAGTTCAGAAAGGGGAGTTATTTTGCCAGCTTTGTGAAGAGAAAGATTGCGTACATGTTGGTTTTGTATTTTCGTTACCAGATGTATATGAAGTTCTAAATGCACGAGGAATTAAACATCCAAAATAAAGTGGAGGAGGTGGGATTTGAACCCACGAACTCCTGAGAGACAGGATCACCCATTATTTGATCTTAAGTCCTGCATGTCCAAAAGCAATTATGCTTACTTTGGCCAGGCTTGATTACTCCTCCAAAATACTAAAAATTTGTGTGAAATTTAACAGTTTAGAGGAATTTTGCTCAGAATGAAGAATTATAAGGATTTTCTACAGAGAGAATTTGTGCTTCGATAGCTCAGTCTGGTAGAGCGTTACATTGGTAATGTAAAGGTCGCGGGTTCAGATCCCGTTCGAAGCTTCTAATAATTTTTAATCAATAGTTCAAAGTGACCAGATCTCTTTTTAGAATCAGAGTTTATTGAACGGGTAGCCTGAATCTTGTTTATTTTCCAAGGCTTTTTGGAAAACATATCAATAACATCTGCAGAGTTGGAATTGGATAAAAGAACCTTACATCCTTTTGCATCTAGGTCCATACAAAGTTTGACTAATCGACTCAAATCACCATATGCAAAATCTTTGTCAGTATAACTGGTAAAATTTGCAGTTTGACTAACTGGTTGATAGGGAGGATCAAAATAGATAAAATCACCTTTTTTGACATCACCCAAAACAGCCTCAAAGTCACGACATTGAATAGATATTCTATTAGAATCCAAGATAGCACTAACAAAACGAAGATTTTCTTCATTTACAATATTTGGATTTGTGTATTTTCCTAAAGGCACATTAAATTTTCCCTTGCGATTAACACGGTATAACCCATTAAAACAAGTCCTATTCAAAAAGAGCAATCTAGATGTCTTTTCAATTTCATCACCAGGATTGCTTTCCCTAACAGAATAATAGTAAGATTTTGAATCTTTATAGTAGTTCTTTTCATGTATTTTAAGAGAATGAATTAGTTCATCAACTCTATTTCTAATTACAGTATATGACAAAATAAGATCAGCGTTAAGATCAGAGAGACTACATTTTTGCTTATTTTGTTTAGTTAGAATGTGGAATAGAAGTGCACCTCCTCCTAGAAAAGGCTCATGATAGGTTCCAAAGATTTTAGGTAAATTTTCATTTAAAACTGGCATTAGTTGTCGTTTACCTCCAGCCCATTTTACAAATGGTTTTGGAGTAGATAGGATCTGACGGTATTGTTGTTTCACAGAATATAATCACAAGATTACATATCCTCAAAATGGGCAATAAAAGATCACAATTTGTGCAATATTTTTTAATCAAGTTTTGTGGAAACTAGAGAAACTCTAGGGACGTATAATAAAATGAAAAGGAAAAGGTTGGGTGTTTTAGTCCCACTTTGACCAAGCGGCCATCCATCGGTATGTCCAGGTATTTAGTTTGCAACCTAATGCTGCAAATGTACATCCCAATACTGCACCTGCACCTGCACCGAGAGCAACAGGACTGTTATAGAATTTACCTACTTGCGGTTCTATCGGTGTCATGTATGGTGGCAATGTTGGTCTTGGATATTTGAATGCCGTTTCAAGTGGGTCTGCTACTGTTATCAGGTTTACCATATTGAACAATGGTAAAGACATTCCTACCAGTACGCCGCCAAACAGTATCAAGGAGTGCTTGTTCTTCTTTGTCGCCCAGTAAACTAGATCCAACAGCATTGCTGATGGTAGCCAAACTGGAGTTACAATGAAGTCATATGGATATCCTAACGAAAACCATGCGGCTTTTGCTACCCATGTGTATACTGTCATAATAAGAGCGTAGTACGTCGCTGTGCCTGGAACGCCTGTAAATGTCAGATAATACGTGGCACCTACTATAAGCATCAACGTTTGCGATATTGAAAATACCGTGTACGAAGTCCAAGCCCAGTCAGTGTAGAAGATGTAGTCTCCTGCATTAATTGTTAACAGTGTAGAGTTAACGCCAACTACTACTATGAATAAGTAGTGGGTACATCGTCTTAACCAGACCATATCCAGTAGAATGAAGGGTCAGTATATAAAATTTTAGAGTATGATGAAGATCGTTGATTTGACTAATGAAAAAATTGGCAAAGAATCATTATTTTAAACTAAAATGAAAAAGAAGTGTATCTGAAGGGGTTTCCTTCTGATTACCAACCAACAAATAGTGACACAAAGAGTACAAATACAACTGCACCGGCAACTGAAGCGCCAATTATGCCATTACTATTTTTGGTAGAACCTTCTTCCATGACTTTAACACAGAAGATGTAACCTATTGCCTCAATGATTGTAAGTACGATGAATGCAAAGTGGCCACTTGCTGTTGGATATGCCCATGGATAATAGAAATATCCAGCTGCAGTACCACCAAAAGTTGCTATCAATGCTGCCCAGAATGAAATTGTTATCATACCAGTCATGTTTTCAACGCGTTTTCCAATCATTCGTTCCACATCAGCGCTTGATGATCCACCAGCGCCGCCAGAACCGAATCCTTTAGGAAGAGTCATTATGAATTTAATCATATTCAGAATACTTTTAAATCTTTCTTAAACTGCGGATTCTGATACGATCTACATCGTTCTAATAAGAAAAAAATTAAAAAAAGTGTGCTTTTGCACGTTTTGTCTATGGAATTGCTCTGCTGTACAATTTGCCTTCTAAGGCCATCTTGTACATCTCTGCAACGTACGGATTCTCACCTGGAGTTTCTGCACCTAGTTCTACGAGTCGAGCATATACTCTGACTACGTATGCAAGTGCACCCATGAATGCTACTACAACACCCATGTTGAACATCCAGTGATTTGGTACTGCAAAGATTTCCTCTACAAACCAGAAGTGCCACATCTCATTGACTCCAATTGTAAACATAGTTGCAAGGTAACCAAGAATAGTCATCTTCAAACCGGTGTTCATTGAATTATTTGGACCTCTGAGAACTGGTACTTTTCTATCATAGATTGCAGCTGCTCCCCATCCAAGTGGTAATGTGATGAAGTGGGAGTATAGCCACCAGTGTGCTGGTGTAAATGCACTGTCTCTGATAGAAGTCTGATGTAGAGAACCATCAACGAAGTTATCTACTTCGACTGATGCTGCAGTGGATCCCATAGCAATGACGATGAGCCAGATCTTCTTTAGTCTCTGAATCTCAACTTCTTTTGGGATTAATGCGGGCATCTGTGCCATGATTTAATCATGGCAATTCTAAATATAAAGTAAGAGTTTTAGAAATAATGGGTATTTATCAAATTTTTATAATTTATTTTGAAAATTTTTAAAATTATCAATAATAAAGTAATTTAATACAAAGAAATTTTAATCTTTTTCTTTTAATTTTATTGTTAATCATTAATGTTTAACATCATAATAAACATCGAACCTCGTAATGAAGGTAAAACATATAACGAAGAATATTATCTTTCACAATATTAGGGATAACTATGGTCGAAAAAAAGATTTTCGTATTCGGACTAGCTGTAGTACTTGCACTAGGAACTTTAGGTTTCAATTGGGTTGAATCCATTGTTCCAACTGCAGATGCACACGGTGTCCAAGCACAACTTCAGAGTCGTTTCATCAGAATTGAGGATGAAACCTTCAACAGACAATCCCTGCAAACTGGCGAAACCTTGACACTTCAAGGAACATTAGTCAGTCTTGTAGAAAGAGACCTAAGAGGATGGCTATCCATTTTCTCAGAGTCAACCAACGCAGGTAACAGATGGGAGATGCTAGCAAGAGACCCACCAGGAAATGTCTTTGACATTGCTGGAAATGCTGTAGTCGATTATTCACTATCTGCAAAAGCACTTGAAGCAGGAGTGTATCACGTACACACCCAACTCAACGTAGCACAAGTTGGTCCAGGACTCGGTCCAGGTCAAACAGTAGTTGTTGAAGGCGAACCAATTATCAAACCAATTCCATATACTAACATCGCATACCAATCAATAATCATCGGTGTAGGATATGTTATTACGTTTGCAACACGACCCTGGCAAGTAATCTAAAACACCCAATCTTTTCCTTTTCATTTTATAACTAAACATTACAGCTAACGTTAATGATGAAGTTTTATTTCCTAGGAAAAAAATAATAACAATATGTTAAGTTTCAAAGTAATCAAATTAGATATTTTCCAAAGTTATTTTTTTGGAGAAGTGGAATTTCGTTCAGATAAATTCAAAATAAACATACAGAATCAGAGAAGAGGTAAAGTTCTCAAATTACCATTTGAAATAAAATCAAAAAATGAAAAGGCCATAGTTAGAATGACAGGTCCAAATGATTTATTTGTTGAAGATTATCTTCCATACAAAGGTGAATCAGAATGGCTCGAGATTGATTCTGATGAAATTACTTATTTTCTTGCAGATCATCAAGACAAATTAGATGTAATTGAGATTATGTATGAGTGAGAGAAAGGACTTTAAGGAATTCTTTCAAAAATTATTGTATGATTTGGCCAGGAACAGGGGATCCGTATAAAAGGAAAAAAACAATTAGATTTCTAATAATAACTGCAATTATTGGCATATCAGCAGCTGCCGGTAGTTCATTTATTCAACAAATGGTTAGTTCAGAGGATCCACTAAAAGTATGCATTAATGATAAAGAAACACCATACAAAATTAAAGCATCGTTAGAACTGATAATTGATGGTCAAAAGGCAGATATTCCAGCAAATATAGGGCTAAATGACGGGGAATGTCACAGAACCATGTATACATTAACTAATGATGGTACGATTTACGTAGAATGGATAGAGGAATATCCATTTGAGATAGGGCACTTTTTGTGGATGTGGGATTTCCCTCTAAGAGACATGGATCAGAACAAATCAACAATTTATGTCAATGATAAAGAATCACCACATTTCATCAATCATCCACTACAAGATGGCTATCACTACAAAGCAGTATTCACATCAAAAGCATATGATGAATCTAAAGACAAAGACTTCCTTCCAGATGAAAACAAGTAGTTTCAGACTTAGAAAAATTTAGTTTTTTTAATGAAAGTTTGTGTAAGCATGGCTTTGGATATCTAAAAATAATGAAAAGAAGAAAGGAAGTAATTTTACCAGTATTTACCGTTGTCTGGAATCAGACCAATACCTTCTCTTTCAAAGTGTCTGTCCAATTCATCGACCCATCTCTCACGATTGTCTTTGTAAGCCCAACCGTGTACACGTAACCAGAATGAGATAATTCCAAGAAGGAATATTGTGAACATCATGGTTCCGAAGATGTAAATCATTACATCATAGAATAATGGATCATAGTTTGGTCCTAGTTGTCCTGTAAGTGATGACAGGATACTTAGAAAAGTTCCTACGATAGGAGTCATTATACAGTTTGGCTCTATTTCTACGATATATACATTTCTTTTATTATCAAAAAGTACGAGATCAGTATCCACTAAGAAATCATAATAAAATAAGAGAAAAATGAGGTTTGACTATCCTCTACCCATTGCTGCGTATTTGCCAGATCTTCCTCTAATGAAGAAGGCTCCCGCAATACCACCAAAGACTGCACCTGCAATAACTGATGCACCAACTACACCACCTGCATCAAGATATGGTGTTCCTGATCCAGATGATGGATTTGCTTCAGCAGACTCAATTCTTCGTCTTTGAAGTTCAAGTGCTTCTTCTAAGGTGTATGTACCAGTCTTTCCTTCATCACCAATGTTTCCCATGTATTGTGCAAATGCAACTGCACTTTCTGCATAGTAGCCAATAGTGAATACAGCAATCAAGGATGCTGTTAAGAGTATTTTGTTATTCATACCGTTTACCTGTTCGTTTTGGAGCCAGAGACGTATTTAACTTTTATTCTAAACTCCAAATTTCGATATTATGTACGAGATCAGTATAAGTAACGTTTAATTCTGTTCTTTAATCAGTCAAATCATGGGACGAATGCACACACACAGACATGGGAAATCACATTCGATTAGACCAGCAACACTACGTGCACCTTCTTGGATTACACTTAGTCCAACAGAAATTGAAGAGTTAGTGATAAAGTACTCTAAAGATGGCTTAACACCAAGTCAAATCGGAATTAAACTCAGAGATCAACATTCAATCCCACTGATCAAGCCAATTACCAAAAAAAGCATTGGTGAAATTCTAGAAGAAAATGATTTGAAGGCAGAAATGCCAGAAGATCTTGAAAATATTGTCAGAAAAGCAGTAGGTCTTCAAAAACACCTTAAAGCAAACAAAGGAGACAGAAGAAATGTTAGATCTTTGGAATTAATTGAAGCCAAAGTTCATCGATTGTCGGTATATTATAAAAAAATTGAAAGAATTCCCAAAAATTGGAAATATAAATCCGTAGTTGCTCAGTTAGAGTAATGACAAAATCACTTGACGAGTCGCTTTCATTTTTCAAAGATAAAATTTCAGATTGTATCAAGGCAAAAAAATCAATTTTTGTTACAACCCATATTGATTGTGATGGACTTACATCTGGGAGTATCATTACCAAAGCTCTAATCAGATCAGATGCAAAATGTACTGTCAGAACATCAAAGGAATTTAGTAGAGGCATAGTAGAATCTTTCAAAACAGATTCTCGGGATTTTCACATAGTAACAGATCTAGGTGGAGGTTTTGCAAAAAATCTAAACGATGTTCTAGGGGATAACTGGATTGTTTTAGATCATCATCAGATTTCAGATGATGAGTTAGATAATCAAAATGTCATTAATGCATGGAAATATGGGATGGATGGAGGAAGTGAGATTTGTGCAGGAGGGATGGCATATCTTGCATCAATGGCACTTGATGAAAAAAATTTAGATTTATCTGCTATTGCAGTGGTTTCAGCATTAGGAGATAGACAAGATCAGGGAGAAAGAAAATCATTTACAGGAAAGAATTTTGAGATTGCAAATACTGCCAAAGATCAGGGTTTAGTAGATATTGATTTAGATTTATTGTTGGTAGGTAGAGAAACAAGAGCACTTCCAGATGCTCTTGCATTTACCTCACAGCCATTTATTGAAGGCCTGACATGGAATAGAGATGTCTGTCTTTCTCTTCTAAATTCATCAGGGGTTCAATTAAAGGACGGTGGAAGATGGAGAGTTCCAGCAGAACTGAATGAAGAAGAAAAAAGACTAGTGATAGAGTCAATTACCAAATTTACTTCTGGAAAAAATTCAACTGAAATAATGTCAGAATTAATTGGATATACATACACATTTCCAAGAGAAGACAAAAGAAGCTTCCTGCGGGATGGGAGAGAGTTTTCAACAATGCTAAATTCTTGTGGACGAATTAATCATTCAGGTGTAGGTATGGCAATATGTATGGGAGATAGAAACAAGATCCTAAGAGAAGGAGAGAGTATTTTAACAAATTATAGGTCGATGATTAAAGAATATATGAATATTTTATCAAACCAAAGATGGAGAATTTCTGAAAGTGAAACTTGTGTAATGGTAAATGGAGAAGACATAGTACCAGAAACGATGACTGGGACCATTTCATCACTGATTGCAGGATCGCCAAAAAATACAGGAAAAATTATCATTTTGAGGACAAATGGAGAAGAAAATACAATAAAATTCTCATCAAGGAAATCCTTTGGTTGTAAATCAGATATCAATCTAAGTGAATTAATGAAAACGGGTGCTGAGAAATTTGATGGAATTGGGGGAGGTCATAATGCAGCAGCGGGAGCAAAAATAACTAAAGACAAATTAGATGAATTTCTTAATTATTTAGAAGTAAATGTCGTTAACGTGTCAAGTACAAGTAAATCTGAATAACATATCAAAAGAAAAGGCAGAAACAGTCAAAAAAGCACTAGAACCAGATAATGTGGATTTTCCTGAGGGATTGAGCATGTATGTTGAAAATATTGATAATAAACTAGTTTTTAATTTTGAAAGTAAGAAAAACATGAAACAGATTATCGGAACTATTGATGAGGTATTAGAGCACATACAGGTGGCATTAAGAGTGATTGAATAATGTTAGATCCTAAACTAATCAAAGAAAAACAGCGAATGATTCAAGACATGCTTAATGCAAGAAATATAGATTTTGATTTAGATACATTAATAGAATCAGATAAAAAAAGACGAGCGTTTATTATTAAAACTGATGAATTAAGAAAGAACAAAAATCAAGTAGCCTTAGAAATTTCACAGAAAAAGAAAGCAGGTGAAGATACATCATCAATTCTAACAAAGATGAAAAATGTATCAGTTGAACTTACAAAATTAGAATCAGAACAAGAAATTATTGAAAACACATATTCTAAACTGGCACTAACAATTCCCAATCTCATTCATGAATCGGTTCCAATAGGAATGGATGAACATGCCAATAAAGAAATCAAGAAATGGGGGAATATCCCAAGTTTTAATTTTAAGATCAAAGATCATATTGATATTTCTGAAGAACTGGGTTTGGTAGATCTAGAAAGAGCTGCCAAAGTTGCAGGATCTAGATTTTATTATCTAAGAAATGATATTGTAAGATTAAATCAATCATTAATTCATTACGCATTAGATTTTCTTGCAAAGAAAGAATATTCTCTTGTTCAACCACCATACATGATTAACCGAGAGTCAATGGAAGGAGCAGTAATTGCAGAAGATTTTGAAGAAGTAATCTACAAGATTGAAGAAGAAGATCTCTACATGATTGGAACATCAGAGCATGCCATGGCAGCAATGCACTCAAAAGAAATTATAGAGGGGGGAAATTTACCTATAAGATATGCAGGAATAAGTCCATGTTTTAGAAAAGAGGCAGGAGCACATGGAAGGGACCAAAAAGGGATTTTCAGAGTACATCAATTTGACAAGATTGAGCAATTTGTATTTTCAAAACCAGAAGATTCGTGGAATGAACATGAAAAAATGTTAGCAATCACAGAAGAATTTTATCAAAAATTGGAAATTCCACACAGAGTAATGTTATTGTCAACTGGAGATATGGGTAAAGTTTCAGCAAAGACATATGACATAGAGGCTTGGATGGCAGGACAAAATGCCTATAGAGAAATTGTTTCTTGCTCAAATTGTTTGGACTATCAAGCAAGAAGATTGAAAATTAGATTTAGAGACAAGACAAATGAAGATACTCAATATGTACATACACTAAATAGCACATTAATTGCTACAACTAGGATTTTGGTGTCCATAATGGAAAATTTTCAAACAAAAGATGGACACATTAGAATTCCTGATGTGTTACAAAGTTACATGGGGAATCAGAAAGAGATCTAGTAACATACCCTTATATTTTGGATTTAAAGGTCGATAATAATTGGCACGTAGAAAAGGCAGAGTAAAAGACAAGTGGAGAGAAAAACGCTGGGTTACAGTAAACGCTCCAGATTCGTTTAACAATGTTCCAATTGCATATGTTCCAATTACAGATGACGAAAATGCATCAGGTAGGGTTTTAGAAGTAACGCTATATGATATTCTAAAAGGAGATCCATCACAACATCAATACAAAATCTATTTCCAGATAGACAAGGTAGATGGGGATAAAGCATCAACAATTTTCAAGAGATTTGAGTATTCAAAAGAATTTTTACGTAGTTTAGTAAGACGTGGTTCATCAAAAATTAATTTCATCATAGACATTAAAACGAAAGATGGGTATATCTTTAGAATCAAAGTAATTGCTCTAACACATAGACAACTAAACACATCCAGAAAACATGCCCTCAGATTAATTGCAAGAGACATAATAAATAAAACAGTTCCAGATATGACAATTGATCAATTTGTCCAAGCAACCTGTTATAGTAAAATTAATTCAGATATTATGGCAGCATTCAAGAAAGTAATTAGAGTAAGACATGTAGGTCTTGAGAAAGTAAAACTAATCAGAACCGCAGAAAAAGAAACAGTGTTGCTTGAAGCATAAACAACTGAAGTTAGTCTGTTATAATTATGATAAATAAGATAGAAGTTACGATTGACATAATTATTCATGCAACAGAAGACATTTCAAAGATTTTCAAGGCTTTTGAGGAAGTATTAGATCTAAAAGAAGAAGAATTTTCAATTCAAGAGACTACAGGATATTTTGATAATCCAATAACAATGTTAAATATAAAAATGGTAAAAAAACAATCTCAAAAATTTGTGAAAAAACTACTGGAATCATTATCTATTAATCAAATTAATGAGTTAATTGAAGAGATTGAAGAAAGAACAGTAGATTCTAGATTTCATATGAGATTAGGCAAACAAGAACTAATCAAAGGTGATCTTGTCATAAGAGAAAAAGACACAATAAAAATAAAAATTCACACTCCAATATACAATAAAAAAGAAACGGTTAGAATATTTTCAGAAATTTTTCAAATTGTCAACTAGATTAAATAGGAATAAGAGAGTAATTCAATTTGGGAATGAGGAGATAACAGCCGCTCCAGTCTGAGCTAAAGCTTTGAAGACGCCGCGACGAACCGACCCCATTTTTGAATTGATCATCAATTATCACGTGTTAATTCTACATGTGTTATTAGGTATTATTTTAAATACGGACAAACAAACCTCATTATCGTGTCAGATTATGATGTTATAGTTGCAGGGGGAGGTCTAGCAGGTACAATTACAGCACAATCTATTTCTCACTATTCAAATCAAAACGTGAAAATTCTAGTAGTTGATAGAAACTCAGAATTTATGCCAGGTAGGAAATCATTAGCTGGCTGGGTATGTGGAGATGCATGCTCTAAAGAAGCAGTTGATTTTATGACAGAAAGAATTAAGGTAAAATGGACTAAACCAGAAATTGAACATGATGTAAAGGGAGTAATGGCATTTTCACCAGATAAAGAAACTGCAATTCCATTTGATGGTGCAGGCTATATGCTAAATCGTCAAAAGTTACCTGAAATTCAAAATGAAAGATGTAAAAAAATGGGAATAGAATTTGAATATGAAATTAATCTTACAGGCTTAATCTATGAAGGTCAACAAGCAGTTGGCGTTCAAGGAATTGACAACAAAACAAAACAGCCTTTCAAGAAAACATCAAAACTTGTAATTGATGCTACAGGAGTTACATCTATGCTTAGAAATGGACTTCAAAACTCAACTAAAGTGGAAAAGAGAATTGATAGAAGAGACTTGGAATCAACTGGAAGATATATTATGTATTTTGAACAAGGCCAAAAAAACCTTACAGAATTTGACCCAGATTATTGTATAATTCATTTAGATCAAGATATTGCACCAGGGGGTTATGGATGGGTATTTCCTAAAGCAGCAAATAAAGTAAACATAGGTTTAGGTGTTGAAAAATCATTACTAGAAAAAAGAAATCAAAGATTAGGTAAAAAAGATAATGTCGAATCTTTAATGAAAGAATACCTAAAGAGGAATGTTGCAATCAAAAATGCAAAACTTTCTGAAGACCCAGAGGATATTAACAACAACTCAGGAATTTTCCAAGTCTCAGTTAGAAGACAAAATGATTGTATGGTATCAGGAGGATATATGTTAGTTGGAGATTCTGCGTGGATGCCAAAACCAATTGATGCAGGGGGCATAGGGCCAGCATTAATTGCAGGAACTATTCTAGGAAACAATGTTGTTCAAGCATTAGAAGCAAATGATGTATCTGAAGCTGGTTTATGGCAATACAATCTTGACTTTATCAAAGAATACGGATACAAAACTGCAGGGTTAGAGCTTTTTAGAAGATTAGTTCAACAAATGACTAATGAGCAGATAAGTTATGGTATGAAACATTTTTTGGGAAATCTTGATGTTGAATCAATTAGCAAAGGTGAACATCCTGATTTTTCAGGGTTAGGGAAGATTGGCATGATCATTAGAGGTGCAATGAATAAAACAGTTGCAGATGGTTTAAGATACACATCAAAACAAAATCAATGGTTAGTTGATCATTACAATAATTATCCAAAAGAACCTTCAGGTTTTGATGAATGGAATAAAGCATTACATCAAAGATTAGATGAAGCCTTTGCGAAAGTAGAAGCATTTGGAAATTAGATCTAAAATTAAATATTGTAAGAATAAAGAAAACATGCTTTGGATAAGGTTCAATACCTTGATTGGAATAATTCTACAGAAATTCTCAACAAGGCATATGAAGCAGGTCTTTTTGTGTTAATTATAGGTCCCAAAGGAACTGGAAAAACATCTTTAGTTAGAGATTTTGCCAAAAATAAGAACCTAAATCTGGAATCAGTTAATTTCAGTCTTCGGACTAGAGAGAGTCATCTCATTGGGACAAAAACGCTAACAGATGGAAACGTAAGTTTTGACGAAGGGATTTTGATAAAATCCATGAGGGAAGGAGAAATGCTATATTTGGATGAGATTAATTCAGCCGAAGCAGATGTTTTACTACGACTTGATGAGGCATTAGATGACAGACGTCAGATTGCATTAAAAGAGTCAACAGGTGAAGTTATCAAAGCAAAAGAAAATTGGTTTGTAGTTTCAACGATTAATCCATTAACTCATAGTGGAACAAAAGAACTCCCCCCACAATTACTTAGTAGATTTCCAGTACGAATTAGATTAGAATATCCTCCTGAAAATATAGAATTAGAAATTGTAAAAAAACATGTTTCAGAAATATATGAATCAGATATTATTCAAGCAATAAAACTAGCAAATACATTAAGACAAGCAGCAGCAGTAGAAGAATTATTCTATTCACCTAGCTTAAGAGAAACAATTGCATTTGGGAAATTATTAGAAAAAGGAGTGACTGCCAAAGATGCAGCAAATTATGTTTTTGGAAATATATACACACAATGGGGAAATATCGAGTATCAGAAAGTTAGCGACATCATCACATCAATGTTTGGAAACTAATGCAAACAATTCAACTTCAAAATGAATCACTAGTTGAAATTGCAACATTTCTTGTGAGAAGATGGTCTGAAAAAGAAAAAATTATTGTAGAGATTTCTGACAAGATTGAAACAAAAACAAGACTTAAAGAAAATAAAGTCATCTTAACACCTTTAGAAAAAAGAATTGGGAATGATTTTCAAAAATATCGTCAGTTCAGAACGTCATTATGGTATGAAGCAATGAGAATAAAATATTGCAAAAAAATTCTCAGCAATGATCATGCATTTGGATTTATTCTAAACACCATGGAGACTCAAAGAGTTGAGCAGTTGGGTAGAGAGATTTGGAGAGGGATGGATGACGAGATAGTATTCAATTACGGATACATGCTGGTATCCAGACCCCAATTACATACAGTATATGGTAAAGCCAGGATTGTAGAAGCATTTTATCAATATTTTATGTTTGGAGTAATTAAGGGAGAGATTCAATCAAGTCATTTTGAAAAAATCAAAAAAGCTTCCATGTTTGCAAAAAGAATTGTGGATAAAGCAGTTAAAGAAAAACAAGAAACAGAGTGGTTAGAAAAAAAGGTAAGTGAAATAATCAATATTTTAGAAATTGATTCACTTCTAACAATTCCAGTATCTTTACCATTTATGAAAGCTGGAATGGCTTTATCAGAGGAAGAACTTTTGAAAGTTCTAAAAATAATTTCTAAAAATAAAGAAGGGGATTTTGGATCAGTTGATCCAGCATCAATAATTAGAGGAGATAATGTATATGATGAATATCAAGTATTACTTGATGAAAATAAAAAAAGTGAAAATAAAGGATTAACATCTGAAGCAATTGGGATCCAGATTCCATCTACACAAAATGTTGATGAAACAACAATCTATGATATGAGTTTGATTAATGGCCTAAAGACAAAATTTAAGGAATGGAAATCAGGGTGGAAAGAACAGCACCTATCTTCTGGAGAAGAATTTGATGAAGAGAATTACATTGAAGGTAATGAACCGTTTTACACAGATGTTAAAAAATCAATTAAAACAAAAATTGTTATTTTATTAGATCATTCATCAAGTATAGCATCTGACGCAATAGAATACAAAAAAGCAACCCTCGCATTGTGTGAAGTTTTATCTTTTCTCAAAGTGAAGTTTGGAGTATATGCATTTAGTACTCAAAACAGAGCTGTCGTTTGTTGGTCAGTTAAACCAGATAATATAAAATGGAATAATGTTACCGCAAAAAGATTAGCACAGATTGTAGCAAACGGTTCTACACCCTTAGCAGAAGTTTATGATAAAATGTTTCCAATTTTACAAGCAAAAAGACCAGATATTTTTTTGACTTTAACTGATGGAGAACCATCTGATCCTGATGCAGTAAGAAACATGACTAAATTATTCAAAGGGTTAGGAATAAGCATGGTAGCATTAGGTTTAGGGCCAAACACGCTTAGAGCAACAACAATTGCAAATAATCTCAGACATTTGGGCTATGAAAAAACAATGGCTGTCAGTAGATTGAATGACATTCCAAGTAAAGTAATGAATATGTTAGAAGTGTGATTTTCAACAAATCCACCATCAGGATATTTTATATGAGCAAAAAATTGATTACACCTAGAGAGAAAATATGTCAGAAAGTGATATCGATGAATCTTTGCTTGAAAAATTTGAACAAGAAATTTGGAATAAAATACCACATTTAGAAGAAGGTAAGGTAGTCAATGCAACGCCTCTAATTGATCTGACTAGTGATCTTAAAGAATGTGCAAAAAGTCTTTACAAATTAGATATATCAGATCTGGATTTGAAGGTATATGGTAAATTTGATGCTAATTTGATAAGTGGTTCAATCAAAGTTAGACCTGCAATTCACATTATGCATAATGCTATAAAAACAGGGAAGTTGAAAAGTGAACAAACAATTATTGAAGCAACATCAGGTAATTTTGGAATCGCTCTTGGACAAATGTCAAAACTTGGATTGACTGTTATTTCACTTGTTTCAAGAAAATTACAAGAAGGAGTTTTTGAGGAATTAAGAAATGAAAATATTCGCACAATGGATCTAGACATGGATATTTGTCCTGCTCCTGGAATGAAAGATAGTGATGCAGATGTACTAGTTGCAAAAGCAACTGCAGCTAATATTCGTTCTCAGTTAATAGAATTAGGTTTTGATCCCACAATTTATGATAACACAATTTCAGAGGTAGAATCATTATTAGCATCACAAGATATTATAAATTTGGCAAAGTTACTTTCAAAAATTTATGACTGTTTTTGTCCAGAACAATACGATAATGAACTAAACATCGAAGCTCATAGAACAATTACAGCAGTAGAAATAGATCAACAATTACATGAAAATGGAGATTCATTAAAAGACTACAGAATAATCTGTGCATTTGGCACTGGTGGCACATCTGGAGGATTAAGTAAATACATGAATGAAAAATACGGGAAGAAGGCAGTACATGTAGTATTTCCACCTGCAGGTCAAGATGTAGCAGGAATTCGAACAAAGTCCAAAGCAGAGGGATTAAAGATGTACAATCCAGATGCATATGAAGCACAACATGAGGTTGATTTTGAACAGGCAAAATATTTGTTAAAATTCTTTGTAGACAAAGGTCATAACATTGGTGAAAGCACAGCACTTGCACTATATGCTATATTACAAATGGTAAGTATGGGAGAGAAAGGGAAATTTGTAGTAGTAGTTGCCGACGGTATAGGAAAATATAGAAAAAATCTCAAAGAGATGTCAAACAATCAACGTATTCAAGTTTCATTACAAGATGCAGCAACAAATATTCAAGATTATGATAAAATAGTATGGGTTCATACTCAATATACTCCAAAAGAAGAAGGAATAGAGATTATTGCAAAAGCTTTAGGAGTTGATAAAGAAAAAATTTCAATCCCAAAAGCAAGTACAATTGGGAAATTATTAACGACTCAAGAAATTCCAGACGAATTAAACAAAGAATTGGAAGGAGTCAAAGGCAAATCATTGTTAATATGTATGGCTGGAAACACATCACTTATGGCAACGAAAGTTCTTGCAAGCAAAGGCATAGTTACTGAAAGCTTGAATGGAGGAATAACTAATTTACCAGAAGGACAAGGTAAAAACCCTGGCGAATATATTCAGATAGCCAGAGAATAATATCTTGAAATGTCTTTCAGTATCACAGCCGTTCGCAGATTTAATAATTTCAGGTAAAAAAATTATTGAGTTAAGAAATTGGAATTCAAATTTTCGTGGAGAATTTTTAATACATGCACCAATCAAAATAAGAACAGACGATTGTAGAAGATTGAAAATAAAGAAGAAATTAATCACAGGTGCAATTGTCGGTAAAGCCAAGATCTATGATGTAAAAAAATATTCTTCAAAAAAAGAAATAAAATTAGATCAAAAATTTCATTACGCTTCAAAAAATAACTACAACAAAACCTATGGATTCATGTTAAAAAATGCAAAATCATTTAGAATTCCAATTCCTTGTAAGGGGCAATTAGGATTTTTTGATGTAGATATACCTAAAACAAGAATCAAAAAGAAGAAAATAATGACAGACATTATTGATGAAGAATACCGTTATCAGTGGATTGGACACCATTAACCATGTCAAAGTTTTATGAAAAATCTGGCTAGTATATATAAAGGAACTATTTAAATCCCCTCGTCATGCCTCAAACAAAGCCCATTGTAAGTGTTGAAAATGTAGTTGCGTCAGCATCAGTTGACCAGAAAATTGATCTTAATGAAATTACAGAGAAGTTTCCAGATACAGAGTATCACCCTGAACAATTTCCAGGACTTGTTTTTAGATTAAGTAATCCCCGAACTGCAACTTTAATTTTTAGAACAGGTAAAATGGTTTGTACTGGAGCAAAATCAGAAGATATGGCAGTAAAAGCAGTAAACACAGTAGTTCAAAAATTGAGAAAAGGTAAAATCAAGATAAAGAAAGATGCTGTAATAACAGTTCAAAACATAGTTGCTGCAATTAATCTTGGTGGTAAAATTCATTTGGAAACTGCAGCCAGAACATTACCAAGAAGTATGTATGAACCTGAACAATTTCCAGGACTCATACATAGAATGTTAGATCCAAAAACTGTGATACTGTTATTTGCATCAGGTAAATTAGTTTGTACAGGTGCCAAAAAGGAATCAGATGTTTATCGTTCTGTACATAATTTACATTCATTATTAGAAGAAAAAGACTTGATGATTTACGATCAGTAGCACTTTCTAAATTCAGGTTTTTCAAAAAATTGAGAATTGACTAAAGATATATTTGAAAAGCAAAAAAAAGAACTAACTCCTGAAACAGGATTTAATTTAGTTGGGATAGATTATTTTACAGGAGAAGGAAGTCAATTGTATTTAGTAGAATATTTTCAAATGTATCAAGATGCTTTGAATGCAAAAAAAAAGAGAGAAAATCAAGACGAATATTTTGTTTTGTATAAGGGGGCAGGAGGAGAATTTTTTTCTAGATAAGGTGAGAGTTTAAAACAAATTTTACAAACTTTTTACCGTCAAATTAAATTTATTTCTGAAATAAAACATAGTTGATTCCTATTAATAATTAGATCTTATGTAGTAAAGGAAAATGTACTAGATTTTATTTCGACTCCGTTATCTACTTTAATTGTATATGTACCAGAAGTTTCCCATCCTAAACCTCCAGCAATAGATAATGTTGAATATGTTCCATTATTTCTCAAAGGAATTTGTTCTGTCCATACAAGAACATTAGATGAATTTTCAATTGAGAGATTAACATTATCTGACGTGTCAGACATTCCACTAATTGAAATTATATCATTTCTGCCATATGATGATAAATCAGTTTGAATAGATAGTGTAACAGGGAAAAGATCAGTAGAGGTGTTTACAGTGGTTGAAGGTACACCGTTAATGGAAATAGCGATAATGATAATTATTCCAAGTACAGCACCGCCAACACCCAACATCATTTTTGAATTTTTAGAATTTGAGGATGATGTTCGTGATGTGGAATTAGATAATTGAGTTTTGGTTAAAGATTGAGTTGTAGGTATGACAATATCACGAACTATTGGTTTGTCATCAATAGACGTTTTAGTTTGATCAGTTTCGGGTCTTCGTCCCAGATATTTTTCTGCTAATTTTCTAACATAGTTTCTTTCATAATTACTAATGACTTCATCATTCTCACAAGCCCTAAAAATTTGCTTTAAAATTCTATCATCTCCAAAATCTTTATCTAAAAGTGCCTTTACATCATCAATCAATGGATCAGTCATGTGAATTTTCCCACATATTGATTATTTATGAATACCTTGTTTAAGATTTCGAATGATTATTTCAAATTAAATAGATTTTTTGATCCAATTTTTTAAAAATATTAATCATAATTTATTTCGAATAGATTTTTTGAGCTTGTATGATAACTGTTCTGAGATAATCCTTAGCAGTAGAATCAGATACACCCATTTGTTTGGCTAGTCGATATAGAGCATCTTCTTGAGGATTAATTAAATAACATTTTAGAAGATAGTTAAGTCTATGAGATCTCTTTTCATCACTTTTCATATTTTTTATTTTTTTTTAACACTAAAAAGATAAGAGGATAATGAAATAACCAATAACATCATAGTATCATAAAATTTGAATAAAAACATATGATCTTTTTTAAACAATAGCAGAAAAGAAATGAAAATGAAACGAATTGACGCAACTATTCAAAGCAACAAAATAGGAGTTGTTTCTGATGCGATTAATGACATAGTCGGAGGATTCACCATTCTGGAAGGAAATGGAAGGGGTCTGGTGCAGACAGACCATTAGATCAGGAAGGAGAACAAGCTCTATGGTTGCAGAATACAACAAGGTTGCTACTGTGAGTACAATCGTAGATGACTCAGAAGTAGAGAAGGTTTCTACAGCAATTGCAGATGCAGATTTTACAGGAAAAGGTGGAGATGGAATTATAGTCGTAACCAATGTTGAGAGTGTTTTGAATATCGCATCTAAAAAGAATGATTCTCAGGCCCTCTAATCATTTTCTTTTATTAAATTAAAGATAAACAAATCATTTGATTTGTAATGAACTACTGAGAGGTTCATAAACTTCTCTCAGTGAGGTGTTCCTTTGGAGAACATATTTTTTGAAGGGATGATAAACTATTACAATATGAGTATAAAAGCAAAAGATTGAGAATTATTGTTGACCTTCAATTCCCATTAATGTTAGAGTAGATCTAATTTTTGGGATTTTTCTAATTTTCCATGTAATAGTCTCACGTAGTGCTTCTACTTGACCAGATTCAACTTTAGCCAAGATATCATATGCACCAAATGTACCATGTACTTCAACAACGCCTTCAATGGATTTTAATTCTGAAATAACTGCTTCTTCAGAACCGAGTTCACAGTTTATGAGTACATAAGCTGTTGCCAATTATGAATCAACTCCTATTTTCATACATAAAATTTCATTTAGAAATATATAAGAATAATCTAATTTGTTTAAAAATTCAATGGTAATTTTGAAGATATCATTAACAGATGTATAGTATTGTAGGATAATTTAACAAAATTTTAAGATGACACATATGCATTTTTCATAATTTTTTCTAGTTCTACAATATTTTTTGTGAAGGTAATCTTTGAACGTAATTTAGAACCATATTTCATGCCTTTAGAAAATCTCATTGCTTGACTCTTGATGTTAGAAAATTTAATTTTATAGTTACTAGTAAGATGCAGATAGTCAAAAAAAGAATCCAGTCGATCGTTAAAAGAATATTCTTTGTAAGAAGCAGTTTTGAGATAGTCATTTATTTGCTCAAATAAAAATGGATTTCCCATAGCACCACGGCCTATCATTACATAATCACAGTTAGTTTCATCAATCAAAGTTTTAGCATCTTCAGGAGTTAAAATATCACCATTTCCAACAATTGGAATACCAGAGATTTCTTTAAGTTCCTTAATCATTTTCCAGTCTGCACTACCAGAATAACCCTGACTGACAGTTCTAGGATGAAGTGTAATCATTTGAATTCCTTCATCTTCTGCAATTTCAGCAATTTCTCTAAAAAGAAATTTACTTGCGTCAGTTACTCCAGAACGTATTTTCAGCGATACAGGTTTTTTTACTGCATTAACAAGAGTGCTGAATATTTGTTGAGTTAAATTAATTTCTTGTAAAAGAGCACCTCCTGCCATTTGTCGAGTAATATGAGGTGCAGGACATCCCATGTTATAATCAATAATATCAAAATAAGGTTCTACAATTTGGGCAGCTTTTTCTAATGCAAAAAGATCAGAACCAAATAATTGAACAGAGATAGGACGTTCTTGATCAGAATATTCAATAAATTCTTGTATTGTTTGTAGATCTTCTTTAAGTTGTTTTTCTTTTGCAATAATACTATGAATATTAGTAAATTCAGTAACAACAAGTCCAGCTCCCATATGTTTACATTGTAATCGAAGAGCAGGATCAGTTACTCCTGCCATTGGAGCCAAAAATGCTCTACTAGAAAAATGTGGAAGCATATAAAAAAACTATTTTTGGGATATATTTACCATTTTAAAAAAACACCATCAAAAAATAACACTAGTAATCAGGACAGCCATCTGTATCTCTATCTCCATCATAATCCTCTGGATCTAATGGACATAAATCATCATCATTAATGATATCATCTAGATCATCATCATGGGCAAATCTTTGTTGTTCTGGAGCTGTATCTGGGCAGCCATCATGATCATTATACTTATTCCAAGTTTCAGGATTTGTTGGACAAGAATCAATTGCATCATGATAACCATCACCGTCTGAATCAGGTTTGGTTGATGCAGTAGATTCTGCAGCTAACACATCAGGGCAGCCGTCCCAATCTAAATATCCGTTAAGAGTTTCAGGTTCATCAATACATGTATCTTTTCTATCATCTATTCCATCACCATCAGTATCAGGGAATTGGTATTGTGTGGTAATAGAATCTGCAGTGTCAGGGCAGCCGTCATCATCTTGGAAAAAGTTGTATGTTTCAGGTTCTAATGGACATGCATCAGAGACATCTATAATTCCATCCATATCTGAGTCAAGTACGGAATCAAAACTATCAGGGCAGCCGTCATTATCTAAGAATTCATTAAATATTTCTGGTTGATTAGGACAAGAATCTATCAAGTCATGATAACCATCACCGTCTGAATCAGTAACAAGTTTATTGTCTGCTACATAGTCAGGGCAGCCGTCAGTATCTTGGAATTTATTATAAGTTTCTTTGACAAGGGGGCACTGGTCTAAATTATCATATATACCATCATTATCAGCATCACCTATATTCTGATAATCAATACTGTCAGGACAACCATCATCATCTAAGAATCCATTATATCTTTCAGCTAAGTTAGGGCATTCATCTAGATGATCTGCAAGTCCATCATAGTCTGCATCAAGCATGTCACCAGCAGTTGTACCAGGAACGTCAGGGCAGCCATCCCAGTCTAGATAAGCATTATAGTTTTCTAGTTCGTTCAAACATTGATCCCATCTATCATCTATTCCATCACCATCAGTATCAGGGAATTG
>Ga0224513_10000116_pt1 | contig 26334 bp, 24 predicted proteins | sample SF_May12_sed_USG_5_FD_169109 | JGI IMG/M metagenome (GOLD analysis project Ga0224513, IMG submission 169109) | Sediment microbial communities from San Francisco Bay, California, United States - SF_May12_sed_USGS_21 | ecosystem: Environmental > Aquatic > Marine > Sediment | place: USA... | reverse complement strand
TGAATAATAATTTTATGGGTTAAATAAGATGGTTATGGAAAATAAATAATAAACGGAAGGTGCAAGCCATAAATTTTATGTAATCTTAAACATAATTTTATGTAAAGTTTTTCATTCTTTGAAACCTGCTGTACCCGAGACTTGTAAAATACATGCCTGCTCAAGGGCCTTAATAAATTCCGGGTTGGTTTCTTTTATTCTTATAATTCTGTCCCATGAAAGAATGTTTTCTAAGATAGGCTTTTCTATTCCAAGATCAGATTCCCTGCTAACTGCCTCTATAATTAACGATAGGGAGTAGATCGGAATCTTTTTTAATATGTCTTCATCAGAAATATCGGTTTTGTCATTACGTTGAGATCTTAATAATTCTGATACACAGACTGAAAGAATTGGATCTGCAGTGTCTTCCGGTTTTTTACATTGTTCAAGATCATAGTTGGCTTCTAAAAAGTCTTCTGCCATCTTTTGCAATGTATCTAACCATTTTTTGTTCAGATTCTGAGGAAGAACTGCATCAGGTCCATTTTTTAAAACCTCATTATTAAATTTGGCCAGCATATAAGAAACACCTTTCTTGTTAATCGGCGTTAATTTTATTCCGCAATTTGCCGGAACATCTAAACGTAACGACTTTCCGGGATCCGAGCATCATGGCATTACCGGTTGCCGGATTCCTTCCTTTACGCTCTCGTTTTTCACGAACACAAAATTTTCCAAAACTGCTTATGAGGACATCTTCACCGGACGCTAAAGTGCCTTTAATTATTTCAAGAAGGGTCTCTACAATTTCTGAAGATGTCGTCTTCGGGAATCCTGTCTGATTTTGAATGGAGTCTATGATTTGAGCTTTTGTGAGTGTCATGGCAGGATCTCCTTTGTGTCTATAAAACCCAAGATAACATTGCAGTTCCAAGTATTAACGACAAAGTGCCAAATAACCTGTAGGTTTGATCTGATAATGAATTAACATACCAATTAATGAGTTCATCATACAGGTTTTTAGGCATTAAAAAAATTGCACCCCCTTCAATGATAGCCATGAGTCCAATTAATCTTATAAACCAGGAATGATGACTTGCAGTTGCAGAAACCAAAAGCAGGATCCCCAATATCGCTTCAAAGACCGAAAGAAATCTTCGATCGATTTTGTTGAATAAACGCCTCAGAAAATTTCTGGTTTCATTGGTATAAAGAATTGTGCAACACCCGATTGCAATACAAAGAAAACTAATTGCATAAAGAAACACGTTCATAATTGGCTCCTTGTAGATCCAAAAGTTGTTGTGAAAAGGTATTGTTAAACTAAGTTGAGCGTTTCAATTTGTGACATAACATTAATTGCTCAATTTAGGCACTATGATTGCGACGCCGATTTGAGGCCTCATGGGGTATCTCCTTCTACAGGATTTATCAGGAAATATCAAGCTTTTGCTGGTGGAGCTCTTTTTTGGTTTTGAGCTTCAAAAAGACCTGCTCCTGCCTCCATTCCATAAGTGATATTTTCCGGACATCCTGAGAATTGCCGTCAATTTCTGCAGTCAGGCATCCATCCCAGAAAAAATCGGGTACTCTCCGGAAAAAATTTCCCATGTTTTTTCCACTGATCCAGATACCCTGCTTTAGAAACAGGGGGCCCAACTCTAAAGCCACGAGGTTAAAGAGCTTTAGCGTAACGGTTCCGTTTTCAGCAGAATCGTCGACTGTATTATTCTTATGGGAGATTTGGCTGCGCATGGCTGCGTAAGTACCGCCCCGGCGCAAAACGGCCCCGGCCAGACCCGGCATGGCGGCGGAAAGTGCCAGTGAGGATCCTTGGCGGACCACAGCAGTGTCCACATTATCAACAACCTTTCCGTCTAAGAATATGGTTTGAATCCTCTGGTCGAGATAGTCGTCACTCACGTCGATTTGCCGGCACAGCAGATCTCGGATGGAAATTCCTGTCCGGATTTTTAAGGTAAAACCTTGTCCGAGCAGAGAGGAAAAAAGTGACATCCTGTCCGGTTTTACGGTCAAATTTATTTTTGTGGTCAAATTGTTTTGAAATTCCGTTTTCATGGGGTTATTGAGAATGGATGGTGTCTTCGGGTTGAAAAAAATGGGGAGTCCCCAGAGGATCTCCCCATTGTGTATACGTCATAGATAGTTGGTTTTACCAATTATAGACCTGATCAAGATCTTCATCCTTGACCTCAAAGATGACATTATGGGGCGGGAGCGCTTCTGCCTTGAAAAAATCAGGCAAACGGTCATCTTTGGCCGAAAAGCCGGCTCTAGAATTGAAATCTCTTTCAAAGGAAAGGATGTTCTTTCCCAATTCGGTCACATCGTCTGCCGTAAGGTCCTGTCCGGTAAATGCACCGATCATGTCCACAAGGGCATTAAATGTTTCCGGCTGATCCAGGATCGCAAAGGCGATAAAGAGGCACATGCCGGTGGCGTCGATGGCGGCTGTGGCAATTTGAAGGTTTCTGGAAAGTTCCACCTGGCCTTCAGGTTTTAACGGGTCTACGCTGCCCCCCACATTGAGAATGTTTGCGGTGACTGCGTAACCGGCTGTGTGATCGGCACCCATGGTACTGGTGGCATATGTCACGCCCATTCCCTGGACGGATCGGGGATCGTAAGCCGGCAGGGCCTGACCTTTGACCACGGGAACCCTTTCAACACCAAAGACTTTGCCGGTTACAGCAGCGCCGCTTCCGAGGATGCGGCCCAGCGGAGTTCCTTTGCCGACGTCTTTGAGAAGGTTGATGGCGGCTTGAGCATCACCGAATTTGGCCAGACCTGCTTCCATGGCCACACCGATGGTGGCGCCCATTTCAATGGTATCCAGACCGTAGTCATCGTCCATACGGTCGAGTTCGGCGATGGCGTCCATGTCATCGATACCGCAGTTTCCGCCGTGAGCCCAGACCGTTTCATATTCCGGTCTTTTGGTAATATAATTGCCGTCTTTGTCATTGTAGATGCCCGAGCACCGGATGACACAGCCTTTGTGGCAGCCGTGGGCAACCATGCCGCCTCGGGCTTTCATAATTTCCGACTGGGTTTCACCGCTGATATTGCCGGCACCGTCAAATCGACCGGTTTTAAAATTATGGGTGGGCAATGCACCGGCCTCGTTAATGACATTGGTCAGGATGTTTGTTCCAAAGGCAGGAAGCCCCTCTCCTGTTATCGGGTGTTTTTTAAGCCCCTGGACAAATGCCTTGTTGGCGGCTTTAAATTTTTCCGGGTCTTTGGGTGATCGGGTGGGCATGCCGGTGTCGTCCAGAATGATAACTTTGACGCCTTTGGCGCCCATAACCGCACCGACACCCCCGCGACCTGCATGCCGGGTCGGTCTTTGCTCCATGTTAGTAAAGGCAATGGAAGCGGCAGCCATTTTCATCTCGCCGGCCGGTCCAATGGAGATGCAGGCAACCTTATCACCGTATTCTTCTTTAAGTTTGTCAACCAGATCATAGTTACCCAACATTTTAAAGCTGTTTTCAGGGGTAATTTCTACACCGTCTTTTTTGATGACTACCTTGTAAAGAGTGTCGTCGCCGGGTTTACCTTCGAGCACAATGGCGGCATATCCGAGACGGGCAAGAACTTGAGCACCCTGGCCGCCGACATTGGCTTCCTTGATACCGCCGGTGAGCGGGCTTTTGCAACCCACCGAAGCCCGTCCGGACTGAGCCGCGTGACTTCCGCTCAAAAGTCCGGGGGCGATAACCAGTTTATTGTCTTTTCCCAGAGGATGGCATAACGGCGGTACCTCCTTGCTGATAATTGCCGATGTCATACCGCGGCCGCCCAAACCGGCATAGTCGCCCAACGGTCCTTCACTGGCTTTTGGTCCGTTTTTGTCTCCCATGTTGATTCTTAGAATTTTGTCCATGGTCACCTCCTCATGTAAGATTCAGGAATTAAGTCGTCATACGATGATTCGAAAAATCTTTTATCAGTGTTCACGAGAAAGCAAACCCCGTGAACACATACGATTTTTTAGCGATAACCAATTTTTACACCAGATTCGAGTTTATCGAAGGAATCTGGAATGTCAAGAAAAACCATATCCCGGATTCTGGCTTTTTACAATGATGGGAATTAGAGAGGATTAAAGGGTGTATCGAGTCTATACGGAAGTCAAGCCAATCTGCTTCCTTCCAACGCCATTTTATCACTATATTCACCGGTAAATGTCAGGCGATCGGAAAGTTTATTGACAGAAAAGCTTTTTTGGAACACGTCTATGCCAAAAGGATCCAGGGAAGAAAGGTGACATGTATGAATAAAAATTTTGCTGACGTTTCCGTTTTGTTCTTTGAGGATGTTAATCAGTTGATGCGCGGAAGAACCATCGAAATCACCCATGAGTTTAAGGTGAAGGTTGTCACTGTTTCGATGAAAAAAGATACGGAAATTTGATGCCATCAATCTTCTCCTGAATACCACGGTTTGTTTTTGTAGGATGAGATAATTTTTTGTGTGAGTTGTCTTCGCTTTACAGACAGTCTGCCAAGCACCGTGTGTACAGGTAACCCGGATTTATTAGCAGACGGATTGGTTTAACGTTTCGTCAGGTTAAAAACATTGTTGTAGGTTCCGAATTTGTTGGGGCAATTCCGTTCACTTTGGGGGTCTTCCTTCCATTGGCCATCCACCAGAAACTTATATTCATATTGTCCGGGAGGAAGGATAACGGCCTTTGTCCATTTTCCATCGACATCTTTTTTCATGGGATGCTTTTTGGGGTTCCAATTATTAAAATCTCCCATCAGGATAACCTCTTTTGCATCCGATGATTCGAATGAAAACATTATTTTTCGCCGTTTGATTTTCTTTTTTGGTATGATTTTTGTCATCGGATGCCTCCTTGAAAGATCTTCATTTCAAAAATTTAAATAAATCCGAATTGAATAGATCAATATCAGGTTGTCATTCTTTCTGTCTATAGATGAGAGGCTTCATTTTAATGGGCCGAATCCCCAAAGAGCGGGGGTTTATCCCGAACAATCGGGAGAAAGTTTGGTGATTTCGCAAGTTGGTTTTTCAGCCATATCTTTGAATCCTCCATTTAAACTCAAAACAAAAAGGCTCATACCGTTCGTAGTGTTCATATTGGTATACGAGCATAGGAAATCCCTTTTCCCGATAAAGCTCATGAAGAATTTGGATAGCCTTTAAAAACCCTGTCATTAAGCCAGTGTGTTAAATAATTTCAGGACGTTAAACTGAAACAACACACAGTTTATTGTTTTGTCGATGATAAATTCTATATGGGGATTTGGGTCGGGAATTTTTCTCAGGAGTTGATGATGTTTTTTTTATTGTTTCGATGGATAGGTATTTCTGTTGCGAGATTTTGATTTTCAACATCCTTCTTAGTTTTATTTAAAAGGCCCGACAAGGGCCTTTTAAAGTTCATATTCCTCCATTTATTGTTAAGATTGTCTGGAAAAATCTATTTTATCCGCTTTGTGAGCCATATTGGAATTTTGCTCTTTGTATCGCGAGTAAAAGATTTTACTATATTAATATTCGTTTATTACCCGTTAATCATATCCCTCAGCTTGGAGGAACATTTAAACGTAACGACCTTTCTTGCTGAAAGCATCATGTCGTCACCGGTGGCAGGGTTTCTGCCTCTACGCTCTTTCTTTTCTTTTACACAGAATTTCCCAAATCCACTGATCAAAACATCATCGCCGGATTCTAAAGTGCTCTTGATGATATCTAACAGCGTTTCCACGATTTTAATGGAATTTTTCTTTGTGAATCCGTCTTTGTTACTGATTTCTTCAATGATTTGGGCTTTTGTTAATGTCATGGTCCATTGCTCCTTTCGGCCTACACTATCCAGGATAAAATGACAGTACCCAGAATGAGTGTAATAATTCCAAAGAATCTGAATGTTTGATCCGACAAAGAATTTAAATACCAGTCAACAGTTTTATCATACAAGTTTTGAGGGTTCCAGAATATAAACCCACCTTTAAGAACAGCCAAGATTCCGATTAATCTTATAAACCACGAGTGACGGCTCTCCGATGCAGCAATGATAAGAAAAACACCCAAGATCGCCGGTAATGCCGATAAGATTCTGCGGTCAAGATTCGAAACGAAGCTTTTTATCACGTTTTTCGATTCGCGGGTGTAGATGATAAGCCCGGCGCCGAAAGAGATCCAGATAAAGCTAAAGGCATAAAGAAACCATTTCATAATAGATAACCTGTCAGATTAAATAAAAAATTAATAAAAAGAAGTCAATAGAGAATAATATCGTAAGCTGGAATAGATTCAGTTTTTCATCAAATCTGAGTCTAATATGTTTAAAAATAAAAAATAAATATTCTCAGGTCCGACATTTTTTGTCAAGAGTTGATCTGCTTCGGCATTTCATTTAGCTTTAACGTTTAAACAACCGGCGAGTGCAATCAACTTTTAAATAGGCTGTAATTTGTTCCAGCTGCAATTAGGATAAGTTCCCACTTTATAGGAGTTTTCCCTATAAAAATGAAGCCTCCCCTCTATAGACATTGCAAATCGTAATTTGATAAGCATGAGTATATCGAAATTTAGACATTGATATTTTTTCTAAATATTAAAAGGGAGGTGCCCCTTAAAGCAGGTATCTTTTTTACAGGTACAGGCCTTGTCCTTATTTTGACCACCTGTGATGCGCTTGACGATTCAAAGCTGATTGAGAAGTTGTCTGCAAGAGGAATAAAGAAGTTCATTCCCTATCTTCATTTGAATGAATTAAGTGATTCAAATTAATCCTGAGGCTTTGGTGCTAAATATAAGAAATAAAATATCGGGGAGATTAAAAAACAGAGGGCTGGCCCCCATTGAGATAACTCGGCTGATTAAAGACGTATACAATATTATAGGAAGTGAGTGGTATTTTACAACAGCTGATGTAAAATATGCACTGGAAAGGCTTGGATGGGAAAGATATCTTTTAGACAATTATACCCTGGAACTCATTTTTCTATATCTTGATGACCAAGCCTTAGTGGGATTAAACAGGCACGTTGTGCATTAACTTAACACACCTGATTTATTTATCTTCCATTTGAGCTTAAGAAATAACGTATTGCAGGAGATTCATGGCTTATGGAAAAAAGAATCGATAAACGTCACAGATGCAAAGCATCCATCGCATGGGGTTGTTTTAACAAAAAAAAGATGTTCAATGCCAAAGTGCTCAACTACAGCAAGGATGGCATGTATTTCGAGTCCGATGTTTTTTTCAAAGAAGGAGCAAATATTTATTTCCAAATGAATGACTGTCTGTTTGATGCTTCTGATCCTGAACTCAGTGAGGGGTTGCGGACCATTTCCCTTGCTGAAGTCAAATGGTGGAAAGATATTGGCGGTGAAGAAGACAATCATTTTGGAGTCGGTGTTAAGTATTTAGAATACTATTAAAACTGTAACACCTTAATGGAAGTAATACGTTCGATTTTCAATATAAATTATTTTTATGCTGTTTGAATGTGCCGATTCCATTTCACCATAGTGGAACCTAAGTTGAGCGATTTTCAAGTTTACTGCAGATAAGCCCCGCGTGGCGGGATCTCCGCTTCGCTACGACAAGCCTTGAGCATAGCGAAATCCCGCTTCGCGGGAGAAGATGTTGTTTCGCTATAGTCGTCTATGCGTAACGGCACCTGACGCAGTAGATGCGGTGAAATTGGAAACGCTCAGCTTAGGTGGAACTCTTGCAAGGAAGCTCGGCCGGGAGATAAAAATGGCCAATATCCTTATCATCGATGATCAGGCATGGATAAAGGACCTTTGCAGGGAAGGACTGACGGGTGAGAAGCATAATGTCTCAACAACGGACAATATCGAAGCTGTTAAGGAAGATATTTTATCATTTAAGCCCAATATTGTTTTACTGAATCAATACCTGAAACATGGATTTTTGGTATGGGATGTATTAAAAGAAATAAAGGTTCGTGATCCGAATCTTCCGGTTCTTATCGTTACCATTCACGACACCCACCTGGATTGTCCCCAACTTTCTATGGCTGATGGGTATGTGGTCAACAGCCATTCAGCAGCCGAAGAACTCAGACAAAAGATTTCTAATCTGTTGGCTTCTCGGTCTGAGGTTGTGGATAGGCCGCAAACTTCTTCATCTATTTAAACCTTCAGTATTATCATAACGATGCCTTTTCCTTTGACACCCAATTTTCATTGACTTATATTAATAACTCAAGTTTCGCATCCTTCATTATCAGCAAAGCCAATACCGCTTAGCAGGCCGGGGAAAATTTTTAAGGTAAGAGGCTTTACACCAAATACGAAACACTCTCGTAAAAAGTTATTTTTTGACTTTTTGCCAAGATCATAAAGAGTGAAGCTCCATGAAGAATTTAAATAACGTTATCCAGAATCCTGTACCAGGGACCCGCATTCTGATGTTTCGGGGTGATACCGGTTCATTTACCCTCTCTCTTCCCCACCCTCAAAAAGGAAGCGCTTGGCTTCGGACGAACATCGGGCATGCAAAAACAGCCAGAAAAGAGATCATCACGGCGGTCGAAAATAACCGGCCGCCGATGGGCAGGGAATGGTTCGATCTGCCGATGAAGCGCATTGACGACCAAAACTTTAAAATTACAGTTCCGATTTGTGAAGTCGGACATTTTGAGGGAAAATGTTTCTTTTTACCCAAAGGAGAAACACGACCGGTATGGCCGGAAGGGCCGAATGTCGTTGTCAATGTTGAGCCGGCAGACACCTGCTGCTCCAATATCATTTACAATGCGTTTGTTCGACAGTTCGGACCAAACAAAAGCGGTAATTTTTTTCAGGATGTAGATGATGATTTGATCCAAGGTCTGGACAAAAATGGATATACTGTTATTCCGCCGTCAGGAACCTTTCGTGATTTGATAAAAGAGTTGGATTTTATCATCGGTGAGCTGGGGTGCAGGGTTATCCAGTTGCTACCGATCCATCCCACGCCCACCACCTATGCCCGGATGGGACGCTTTGGCAGCCCATATGCGGCCCTTAGTTTTACAGCCGTTGATTCGGCATTGGCCGAGTTCGATTCACGGGCCACACCCCTTGAGCAATTCATCGAACTGGTGGATGCCATCCATGAGCGTCAGGCTTCGATTTTTATCGACATCGCCATCAACCACACCGGTTGGGCCGCCGGTCTCCATGAAACCCACCCGCAGTGGCTGGTTCGGGACTCTGACGGTAAAATCGAAGTTCCGGGCGCCTGGGGAGTCGTGTGGGCGGACCTTACGCGGCTCGATTATACTAAAAAGGATCTGTGGGAATATATGGCAGATGTTTTTATTACCTGGTGTCGCCGGGGTGTGGACGGATTTCGCTGCGATGCAGGATACATGATACCGGTTTCTGCATGGCGGTATATTGTCGCCAGGGTCAGGGAGCAGTATCCGGACACCATTTTTGTCTTAGAGGGACTTGGCGGAAAAATTTCAGTGTCCCGTGACATTTTGAACAGGGCCAATTTCAACTGGGCCTATTCTGAGTTGTTTCAGAACTATGACCGCAACCAGATCGAAGCGTATCTGCCGGGAGCCAACGAGATATCCGCCAGTGACGGGATTGCCGTCCATTTTGCCGAGACCCACGACAACCTGCGTCTGGCTGAACGGTCCGAAATTTATGCCCGTATGCGCACCGCCCTGTGTGCCCTTTGCAGTTCCCAAGGCGGTTTCGGATTTGCCAATGGTGTGGAATGGTATGCCACCGAAAAGATCAATGTCCATGGGGCTTCTTCATTAAACTGGGGTTCAAAGACGAACCAGGTAAAACACATCCGACGTCTCAACACTATCCTCAAACTGCATCCGGCTTTTCATGATCAAACAGAACTGAAAATGGCTCAAAAAGGAGAAGGGAATCATTTGGCCCTTGTAAGGCATCACCTGCCATCGGAAAAAAAGCTCATTGTTTTGGCAAATCTGGATGATAAGAAAGAGACTCTGGGGACCTGGGATCCTCAAAAGACAGGCATGTCAGAATTGTCTTTGATGGACCTGATTTCCGGAGAGATGGTGACGGTTACCGAATCTCATGAGCAGTTTTCCCATCTCCTCGATCCCGGAGAGGTCCTTTGTCTTACCGATGACCCTCTTGACATGAATCCTATCCTCGAAGCAGAATCTTGTGCCTTGCTTTATCCGGAGAGGATAAAGAAACAGCGGCTGCGCGCCAAGACCCTGGACATCTTTCGATTCTACAAAGGTGTCAAGGATTTGGAACCCCTTGATCCGGATGAAATGGCGCAAAAGTTTACGGAAAATCCCGTTGAGTTTTGTCGCAGCCTTAACCCTTTCAGTGATGAATCAAGGATTATCACATGGCAGTGGCCCAGGGACACCCGACGAGAGGTCATGATTCCGCCGAATCATTTCTTGATGGTCCGTGCAGATACTTCTTTTCGTGCCCGGATTATGGACAAGGACCGGTGCCTTGCCCAAGAAGAGAGTTTGCCGTGCTCGGACGGGTCGTTTTTTGCCCTCTTTTCCCCTATGCATCCTACAGAAACGCATCCTTCTTGCACTCTGAAGATATCGGTTTACACACCAGGAGAAACCCAACATGTTAATGGGCCACTTTTTTTCCTTCCCAGGGCGAAAGATGCAACGGTAAAAGGAATTTTTGACCGGGCGGATCTTTCAGACCGCTCTCTCCTTATGCTTGGGACCAACGGTCGGGGCGGTATGCTCAGGGCCTTTGTTTCCTGGGGTGAGCTTTCAAGCCGTTACGATGCCTTATTGGCGGCAAATATAGATTGCGAAATTCCCGAAGATCGCTGGATCATGTTCGCTCGATGTCGCGCATGGCTGGTGTTTCAGGAATATTCACAAGAGATCTGCGATGATTGTTTTGTTTCCTTTTATTTTAACTCGGACTCAAAAGGGATATGGCGATTTCAGGTGCCCACAGGGCAGGGGCAACATGTATTTTTGTCCGTTTATGTGGAGATGATATCCGGAGAGAATTGTTTGCGAATGATGTTTAACCGAGAACCGGCCAAAGGCCGAAATGGACGGCTGCCTGACCGCGAACCGGTTCGCCTCATCTTACGGCCTGATATTGAAAACCGGAACTTTCATGATACCATCAAAGCCTACCAGGGGCCTGAACACATTTGGCAGAATGCTATCGATTCAAAGCCGGATGGCTTCAATTTTTCCCCGGATCAGAAGCATCAACTGAATATGGGTATTTCTGACGGTGACTTTGTGTGGGAGCCTGAGTGGCAATACATGGTTCACAGACCCAAAGAGGCTGAGCGAGGTCTTGACCCGGATTCGGACCTCTTTAGTCCGGGTTATTTTCAGACGTTCCTGACCGGCGATGGATCTGTGGCATTGAATGTACGAGTTGGGGAGGAAAAAACACCCGATCCCGAGATCATCATGCCATCGATAAAAGACAGTGAGTCGTTTAACTTTGAAAAAAACAGAGTATTAGCACCAATGGATGTACTGGAAAAAGCGATGGATCACTATACGGTGAATCGAGGTGCATTGCATACGGTTATTGCCGGATATCCATGGTTCCTCGACTGGGGGCGAGATGCCCTGATCTTTGTTCGAGGGTTGATAGCAGCAGGGAAAACCGATGAGGCTCGGGATATAATAGAACTGTTTGGCCAATATGAAACCGACGGAACGATCCCCAACATGATTCAGGGAGAAAATGCGCGAAACAGGGACACTTCCGACGCTCCTCTTTGGTATTGTGTTGCTTGTGATGATTTTTTAAACTTTGAGGGGAGCGATGCTTTCCTTGATATGCAATGTGGCAATCGAACCATCCGCCAGACGCTCTTTTCCATCGGCCATGCTTACATGAACGGCACATCCAACGGCATTCGGATGGATCCAGAATCGGGTCTTATTTTCAGCCCATCCCATTTTACCTGGATGGATACCAACTTCCCGGCAGGCACGCCACGAGAAGGCTACCCCATCGAAATACAGGCACTGTGGTATGCGACACTCTCTTTTTTGGCCCGCATCGATTCTTCGGGGGATAACGGCGATTGGGAACGGAAAGCAAATCAAGTTCAGTCTTCGATTCTAAAGCTTTATATTCTCAAAAATGAAGCGCATCTGGCCGATTGTCTCCATGCCGGGCCAGGAGTGCCGGCCAGTCAGGCGGAGCCCGACGATGCATTGAGACCGAATCAGCTTCTTGCCGTTACCCTTGGTGCTGTATCCGACGTGGATGTTTGCCGAAAGGTCGTCGCAGCATGCGAGGAACTTTTGATACCCGGTGCCATACGGAGTCTTGCCGACCGTCCTGTTCGACGTCCTCTAATTATAGAGCATCATGGAAAAACGATGAATGATCCAGGTTATCCCTACCAGGGAGAATATACCGGAGATGAAGATACAATGCGGAAGCCGGCCTATCATAACGGTACGGCCTGGACATGGATGTTTCCCAGTTATTGTGAAGCGTGGATAAAAGCCTATGGTGATAAAGGGAAAAAGACGGCACTTGACTGGCTGGCAAGCAGTGCCGGACTCGTTTCCAAAGGTTGCATCGGTCATGTGCCGGAAATTCTGGACGGAGATTTTCCACATCAATCACGGGGCTGCGATGCCCAGGCCTGGGGTGCCAGCGAGATCGTTCGGGTGTGGAAGCTGATTGAATCTTTGAATTGACTATTGAAAAATGATTTAGTAGTTAAGTAGTTGAGTGTATAATAAATAATTCAAGGGTCGCACTCCAATATCACTAAAAAGATTTTGAAGCAGCAGGCCGAAATAAATGTATTCTTGCCCGACTCCGGCCGGAAGGCAAAATATTTCATTGACACATAGTCGTACGGCATTAAACAATAGTTAAAATATGAGATAACGGGGGCCTCCTGTGAAATAATCCCGGAAGGATTTCACGGGATAGACAAATGACCAACAACAAGGATAGATGAAGATGAGTCTTATACAAACTTTTCAGGTTTTTCCTGCTGTTCCTGAACCGCTTTCTTTTCTCCAGATTTTGGCACGCAATCTTTGGTGGTGCTGGCGGTTGGACGCCATTGAGCTGTTTCGTCGAATTAATCCCAGACTCTGGGAACAGTCCGGGCGAAATCCCATTGTTTTTTCAACCTTAATTCCCCAAAAACAACTGGAAAAACTATCAAAAGACAAAAGCTTTCTGGCCCATCAGCAACGGGTGAAAGAGCGTTTTGTCGCTGAGGTTTTAACCCCTGTGGATCATAGCGAAACACCATACGGACAAAATGGAACCATTGCGTATTTTTCCATGGAATATGGAATTCATGAGAGTGTACCTATCTCTGCCGGTGGTCTTGGTATACTTGCAGGTGATCACCTGAAGGCGGCGTCCGATTTTGCCCTTCCGTTGATCGGGGTGGGGATTCTATATAGTAAAGGCTATTTTCATCAGTTCCTTGATCCGGATGGATGGCAGCAGGAGGAGTATCCGGAGACCGATATCTATCATCTGCCCCTGAAGCGGGCGAAAGATCGTTCAGGGAAAGATGTCACCGTATCTGTGGAGGGGCCGTCCGGCGAAATCAGGGCCGCTGTATGGAAAATAATGGTTGGGCGTGTTCCGCTGTATCTGCTCGATACCAATTTGCCGGAGAATCCTCCGCAGATTAGAGAGATCACATCACGTCTGTATGCCGGGGATTCAAAGATAAGGCTGGCCCAGGAAGTGCTTCTGGGAATCGGGGGGATGCGCTGCCTTGAAGCCATGGGAATTTATCCCTTGGTGTGCCACTTGAATGAAGGGCATTGTGCTTTTGCCACCCTGGAACGACTTTCCCAAACGATGTCGAAATATAACGTCGATATGAAGACAGCCGAAGAGATTGTTTCCAGAACAACGATCTTGACCACCCATACGCCTGTGGCCGCCGGACATGATGAGTTCCCGGTGGATAGTGTAAAACCGTATCTAAGTTCTTTGGCGGGCCGGTTGGGGGTGACCGTTGACGAGGTTATATCGTGGGGGCAAGCCGTGAAATCCGGTTCAGATTCCCCCCTTTGCATGTTTGTGCTGGGTTTGCGAATGGCCCAATACAAAAACGGTGTCAGCGAGTTGCACGGAAGGGTGGCTCGGCGGATGTGGTCTCATGTCTGGGAAGGAATTCCTGAAGATGAGATACCTATCATCCATGTTACCAACGGTGTACACATTCCATCCTGGATTTCCACAGAGAATGTCATGCTGTTTGAAAGATATCTGGGACCTGAATGGCATTTGCACGTGTCGAGTCCGGAAATAACCCATCGGGTTGATGATATTTATGATGAAGAGCTGTGGCGTGCTCACGAAATGAGCCGTAGCCGCCTCATCCGAACCTGTAGAGCACTGATGGTAAAACAATACAGCCGACGAAATGCTCCCAGAGCAATGATGAGGGATGCTGAATCGGTTCTGGATCAGGACATATTGACCATTGTGTTCGCCCGTCGGTTTGCAACGTATAAGCGCGCCTATCTTCTGCTGAGAGATCCTGAGCGACTTGAGGCCATGATTACATCGGAGGACCATCCGGTCCAGTTTATTTTTGCAGGAAAAGCCCATCCCAGCGACAATGAGGGCAAAGATCTGATCAAGCGCATCATTGAATTTGCACGCAGAACCAAAGTGCGTCCCAGAATAGCTTTTCTTGAAGATTATGACATCAACATTGCCAGGCATTTGGTTCAGGGCGCGGATGTGTGGCTGAACACACCCAGACGTCCCTTTGAAGCATGCGGCACTTCCGGAATGAAAGCAGCTGCCAACGGCGGTCTCAATGTGAGTATCCTCGATGGATGGTGGTGTGAAGGATATACTGAAGAAACAGGATGGCGTATCGGAAACGGTGAAGAGTACACAGATCCGGCATATCAAGATTCGGTGGAAAGTCAGGCCCTATATAATGTTCTGGAGAATGAAGTCATTCCCTGTTTCTATGAGAGAAAAAACGGAGATATTCCGGTCCGGTGGTTAAAAATGATGAAAGCGTCGATGGGGATGGCGATGCAGCATTTTTGCACCCATGTCATGATTTCTAAATATGAATCGCTTTTCTATGCACCGGCTGCGAGGCGTCTGGAATCTCTGACTTCGGATAGTGCCAAAGAGGCTGTCGTTTTTTCAAAACAATATCAACGGCTCGACACCTTGTGGGGTAACATAAATATCGAGACGCCTGTTCAGGAAACAGAAGGTCCCTTTCGAGTGGGAGACAATTTTACGGTAACGGCGATGGTGAATCTGGGAGAACTTCGCCCGGACGAGGTCAACGTAGAACTCTATTATGGACCCCTGAAAGCAGTGGATATGATATCTGAAAGTCATTATGAAGAGATGACAGTCAAAGAAGATCAAGGAAATGGTAGATATCTATACATCTGCAACATCACCTGTGCTGCTTCAGGCCGATACGGATTTACTGTCAGGGCCGTTCCCCGTGGAGATGATCGGATAAAGTTCGCTCCCGGACGCATTACATGGGCGTGATGAACCAATTTACTTATAGGTAAATTAGACACTCGAAATGACCCTTGTTCATGGAAATGTTACCAAAAGACTTTTCACAAGTGCCTGAAGTTTGAAGTGATCTAAAGTGTCTAAAGTTGATGTAGCGCTGACGCGCTGTCATTAAAATATAATTGGCTAAAAAATTCCTTTACTTTAGCTCACTTTAGGCATTTGCAACTTTTTCTGTTTTAATATCAAAGTCAGTATATCAGTAAAAAATATCGAGTAGGATTTGTATTCCTTAGTAAATACATGCTACCCGTATAAAAACATATCAATAGGGATAGTAAAATGGCAAATCCCCGCATACTTATCGTTACCCCTGAGGTCACCTATCTGCCTGACCGCATGAAAAGCATGGCCAGCTATCTTACGGCCAAGGCCGGAGGTCTGGCCGATGTATCTGCTGCCCTGATCAAGGCCTTATTTGATCAGGGTGCTGATGTTCATGTGGCGCTTCCTGATTACCGCTCCATATTCAGGGACCGTCTTGCCCCTTTTCTTAAAAAGGAGTTGAACGCCATCCACCGGATTATGCCGGATGACAGGGTGCATTTGGCGGAAGATCGCGCATTTTTTTATCTTAACCAGGTCTATTCCGATTACGGCGGCGAAAACACCAAACTTTCACTGGCGTTTCAAAGGGAAGTCATCAATAATATCATTCCCCGTGTGCAGCCGGATTTGATCCATTGCAACGACTGGATGACCGGCCTGATTCCGTCCTTTGCCAGAGAAGGGGGTATCCCGTGTCTCTTTACTATCCACAATATCCATACGGTAAGAACCCTTCTTTCCACTATCGAGGATCGTGGGATCGATGCAGCGTATTTTTGGCAGCATCTGTATTATGTAAATTACGGTTACGAATACGAGCAGGCCCGAGACTTCAATCCAGTGGATTTTCTGGTCAGCGGTGTCTTTGCTGCCCATTTTGTCAATACGGTTAGTCCGACCTTTTTAAGGGAGATCATTGTAGGGCGACACGATTTTATTGAGCCGCCGTTGAGAGAAGAACTCACCAATAAATGGTATGCAGGATGTGCAGCGGGTATTCTCAACGCCCCGGATCCCAGCTTTGATCCCTCAATAGATGAGGAGCTTTACCGTCAGTACGATGCCAAAGATCATTCAGAAGGAAAGAAGGAAAACAAGCGCTATCTCCAGGAAAAACTCGGCCTAATTCAGGACGAAAAAGCCCCGATCTTTTTTTGGCCTTCGCGACTGGACAACAGACAAAAAGGATGCCAATTGCTGGCGGACATCCTCTACCGGGTCGTGTCTACATACTGGAACGAGCATCTTCAGGTTGTCTTTGTGGCCAACGGCGAGTTTCAGGGGCATTTTAGAGATATCGTTAATCTTCATCAAATACATGAACGAGTGGCGATATGCGATTTTAACGAGGGGTTGGAACATCTGTCTTACGGTGCTTCTGATTTTGTACTGATGCCTTCCCTTTTTGAGCCCTGTGGGCTGCCGCAAATGATCGGCGCCATCTATGGCGCATTGCCAGTGGTCCACGATACAGGAGGGCTTCACGATACGGTTATTCATATTGACGTTAAAAAGAATTTGGGCAACGGCTTTGTCTTTGAAACGTATGATGCTGGCGGCCTGTTCTGGGTGATTCAAGAAGCCATGAAATTTTATAAACTCCCGGCAAAAACCAAAGCGCGACAAATCGGACGCATTATGACAGAAAGTGCCGCCACCTTCAATCATGACGTTACAGCCCAACAATACATTGAACTTTACGAAAAAATGCTGCAGCGTCCGCTGATTACCCCACGCTTATAATGAAGGATTTAAATCCAAAGAATTAGTGACGAGCAGCAAATTACAAATGCCATATTGAATATTGACGATTACCTCCGGCCCGCAGAGTCTACGGCCCGGAGGGAATCTTTATGGTATCTTTAAATACAAAAAATTAACAATTAAGGCACTAATGACCCATGACCTCGTAAAACTTCTTCTGGAGAGAGACCCCTATCTTAAGCCGTATGAAAAAGATCTCAGGCGGCGGTTTGCCCGAATTACTAAAACGGAAAAGATGCTTACCGGTGATAAGATCAGTCTGGCGGATTTTGCTTCAGGCCACGAATACTTCGGTCTTCATTTTTACCGCAACGAATGGATTTTTCGGGAATGGGCGCCCAATGCCGATGCGATATATCTGATTGGAGATATGACGAACTGGCAGGAGAAAAAAAAGTTTGCGCTTGAACGAATCAACAGTGAAGGGGTGTGGGAAATCCGTTTGCCCGCTGATGCAATGGGGCATGAGGATTTATACCGGCTTCGGATCCACTGGCCCGGAGGACAGGGAGACCGGATACCCGCTTATTCACGGCGGGTGGTTCAGGATCCCGACACACTGATTTTCAATGCCCAGGTCTGGTTCCCTCGGTCACCTTATATCTGGAAATGCACGGATTTTCAACCTTCGAAAGACGCGCTTTTGGTTTATGAAGCCCATGTGGGCATGGCTCAGGAAAATGAGAAGATCAGTTCTTTTCGAGAATTTACCCTGAGGATCCTGCCGCGTATTGTTGATGCCGGCTACAATACGCTTCAACTGATGGCGATTCAGGAACATCCATATTACGGTTCCTTTGGTTACCAGGTCTCCAATTTTTTTGCCGTTTCATCACGGTTTGGACCACCCGAGGCTTTCAAAGAGCTTGTGGACACGGCCCATGCGTTGGGTCTTCGCGTAATTATGGACCTGATTCATTCCCATGGCGTCTCTAACGAAGTAGAGGGACTGAGCAGATTCGACGGCACACGATATCAGTATTTTCATGACGGCCCGCGCGGCATCCATGAAGCCTGGGATTCCAGATGCTTCGATTATGGCAAGTACCAGGCACTTCACTTTTTGCTTTCCAACTGCCGCTTCTGGCTGGATGAATACCGCGTCGACGGTTACCGATTTGACGGCGTAACCAGCATGCTCTATTTGCATCATGGATTGTCTAAGGCATTCACTTCGTACGAAGACTATTTCGACAACAGTGTGGACGAAGATGCCCTCACGTATTTGGCTCTTGCCAACACGCTCATCCATGATATTCGACCCGATGCCGTTACCATTGCCGAGGATATCAGCGGAATGCCCGGCCTGGCTGTTCCTCAATCGTCCGGCGGCATCGGATTTGATTATCGTTTTGCCATGGGAATTTCCGACAACTGGATACGTCTTGTTAAGGATATACCGGATGAAAAATGGCATATGGGACATCTGTGGCATGAGTTGAACAACCGAAGGTGGGATGAAAAGACCATCAGCTATACCGAATCCCACGATCAGGCTCTGGTTGGCGATAAGACGCTCATCTTCCGGATGATCGGTTCAGACATCTATGACGCCATGCATATAAAGTGTGAAAACCTAAAAGTAGACAGAGGGCTGGCACTTCATAAACTCATCCGCTTGATCACCCTATCCACAGCAGGCAACGGCTATCTCAACTTTATGGGAAATGAATTCGGGCATCCTGAATGGATCGATTTTCCCCGGGAAGGAAATAACTGGTCTTTCAAATATGCACGACGTCAGTGGCACCTGGTGGATGATGACAATCTTAAATATCGTTTTCTTGCCAATTTCGACAGGGATATGATCTTACTGGCCAAGCGTTTCAGACTCCTCGAATCTTCAGGACCACATCTTCTTTATGAGCATTCGGATGACAAGGTGATCGTTTTTAGACGTGCAGAACTTGTATTTGTATTTAATTTTCATCCTGCCCGTTCGTATACCGACTATTGTTTTGAAGCAACACCGGGTAAATATCAGATGGTTTTCAACAGCGATGCAACTGAATACGGCGGCCATTCCCGATTGATTCCAAACCAATGTCACCTGACGCTTAATGATCCATTGAAACAGCAGAATCGGAATATGCTCAGCCTATACATTCCCAATCGAACGGCTCTTGTCCTTATGCCCAGGGATTAAAATCCCATAGTCTAATCTACACGGATTTTATGCACATACTTGACCCAGTTAAATCCATAATGATCCTCTGCCACAACACGCAGCGGAAAACCATGCTTTTTCGGAAGGGGTTTTCCATTAACCTCATATGCCAAAAATACCTTGTCGGAAAAGGCATCCTTTAGATAAAAACTTTCGGTTTTTTCATAATTTCCTTCCGGTCCTTTAAAAGTCACAAGGGTCGCACCGTTTTTAATTTTAGCCTTTTCAAGCAGGGCAGTCATTGAAATGCCTTTCCAGCGGCCGTGATTGGCAAAAAACCCGGGACAAATCAAAAGGACATTCCGTTCAATGGCGGGGAGGGCGAGAATTTGTGAATACGTCAGTTGAAACGGTCGTTCGACAAGTCCTTCAACTTTAAGGCGCCAGACGTTCAGATCCGTCTCTTGATCCGTTATCCCCATGGTCTCAAAATCTTTTAATGGCGTAATATTCAGTTTGTGGGCGTCCAGATCGGCTGGATTTTTGTCCACGAGGTCTTTTCGCGGGAAATCTTTCGGGAGTATCATTTTTTGGACTTTGGCCCGAACGAGCCGAATCCAGGAGAACAGCGGGCTCGCTAAAAGGCCGATCCAAGTAATGAACTTAATCGATATTTTAAGAAATCTTCTTTTTGACATTGTTTGACAGCAGAAGCTTTTCCAATGTTTCGAAATTTTGCGAACCCACCAATCGTTGATGGTTGAATAAGAAAGTTGGAACGGCAGTCACTCTTGATTCGTGGGATCGTTTCCAGTCCAAATCGACCGCATCTTTGTAGGTTCTGTCTTGAATGACCTTTTGAGCGTCTTTACCGCTTAGGTGGATGGATTCGGCAAGTTCTACGAGGATGGAGGTCTTGCCAATGTTTTGCCCGTCTACAAAATATGCCCGAAACACGGCCTTATGGAATTCGTCACCTTTACCTTTCCGTTCTGCAAATTTTCCCAGTTCCTGGGCCAAACGGCTGTTATATGTTTTTCTGCGTTCACCGAAGGGCAATCCCAATTTAAAAGCAACCTGTTTTAAATGCTCCATCATTTGATCGATATCAATATTTCGACCTGCAAACAGTTCTTCCAGTGTCCGGCCTTGTTCCGGTGTATCAGGATGAAGCGGAAATGCAGTCCACCGAATATCAATTTCAAAATCCTTTTGTAATCGTTCAATACTCCCGGTAATGAAATAGCACCAGGGTCAAACGTAGTCAGAAAAAATTTCAAGTAGCTGAAAATTCGCCATAAAGATACCAAGTTAGACTTAATTAAATTTTATATTTTTCCGTTTTTAAAGGATTTCTTTGGCTCTTAAAAATTCTTCCACGACCTTAGCTGTTTTGCGCTGTTTTGCATCCACTTCGAAATTCAAGCGCTGCATGGTGGCATCATCGATTATTCCGCCGAGAAGCTCCAGAACATCACCAATTTTAGGATATTTTTTCAGGATGTCCTCTCTTATCACAGGGGCAGCATGATAAGGAGGGAAAAATTGCCGGTCGTCTTTGAGTGGTTTCAGGTGGTATGATGCAATACGGCCGTCCGTGGCAAAGGCACAGATCACATCCACCTCTTTTTTAGCTACAGCCTCGTACATGAGAGAAGGATCGAAATCGCGGACTTCTCCAAATTGCAGATTGTAGGTTTGACGGAGTCCGGGATAACCATCAGGTCGTTCAGCGAATTCTGCGGTAAAACCCGCCCGCAGCCCTTGAGCCGAGGCTTGAAGATCAGATATCGTATTCCAGCTATATTTCTCGGCATCGGCTGCCCGGACCGTAATCGCGTATGTATTGTTAAATCCGAAAGGCTTCAGCCACTGTAAATTAAAGCGCTCATGGTACACTTTGGTGACGTGGCGCAGCGCTTTCTCAGGATCAGCGATCACCGGGTGTTTTAAAATCGCCGTCAACCCCGTTCCGGTGTACTCGGCATAAAGGTCGATTTCTCCGTTAATCAGGGCGCCGTGACAGATCATGGTACCTCCGAGATTAAAGCGGCGCTGCACTTTTAAATCCGTTTTGGCTTCGATCAGTTGGGCCATCATCTCACCGAGAATAAGTTGTTCCGTAAAATTCTTGGTTGCAAGCCTGATAATTCTGTGGCTTGTTTCAAATCGTGTTTCCGATTTGAAAATCCATCCGGGTTTAGTGAAGTAGGCAGCGCTACCGATCAGAATTAAAGCAACGGGCAGCATAAAAGCCAGCGGCCGCATCAACGACTGAACCGATCCTTTTTTATCCTTTTTTCTTTGCGGTCGAAGCCCCCATTCAAAGGCCCCGATGGAAAAATCCACCACAAGGGCGAGCAGTGCCGCAGGAACGGCACCGAGAAGAATGAGCTTTGTATTGGCCAGGGCCAGACCACGATTAATGAACTGACCCAATCCGCCGGCTCCGATAAAAGCTGAAAGCGTGGCAATGCCTACCCCGACCACTGCTGCGGTGCGTATGCCGGCGACGATCACCGATGCGGCCAAAGGTATTCTCACCATCATAAGCTGCTGGTATTCTTTCATACCAATTCCTTCGGCAGCTTCCATCACCTCGGCGGAGACTTCCTCAAGCCCCGTGAGAGTGTTTCTGGCAATCGGAAGCAGGGCGTAGACAGTAAGGGCAATAAGTGCAGGCAGGACGCCGATCTTATTGAGCAGCGCCAGCAAAAAGACCAGCATGGCCAGGCTGGGTATGGTCTGAAGAATACCAATGACTCCCATTACCGGCCCGCGCAGCCAGGTGGTGCGGGACAGGAGAATACCTACAGGGATCCCTATGGACATGGCGGCCAGCGTAGAGCAGCCTGTCAGCATGAGGTGCTCACCGGTTCGGAGCCAGAGTTCCGGTAAACGTTCGACGATATACCCAAACAAAGCATCCAAGCGCATATTAGGTGTCCCTTAAGATAAAAGTTCCCGGCTCTCTTGTTGTAAATAAATCCCGTACGAATTGGGTTGCCGGTGCTTCCAATATATCCTTTTTGGTCCCGATTTGTTCAAGGTGGCCTTCATGCAGAATGGCAATGCGGTCACCGAGCAGAAGCGCTTCATGAAGGTCATGTGTAACAAAGACAATCGTTTTTTTGAGTTGTTTTTTCAAAGTCAGTAATTCTTGCTGGAGGGCCTCACGGGTGAGGGCGTCAAGAGCGCCGAACGGCTCGTCCATAAGTAAATAGTCGGGATTTGCTGCAAGGGCTCGGGCAACTCCGATCCTTTGCTGCTGACCGCCGGAAAGTTCATCGGGAAATCTTTGGGCAAAACTCTTGGCCGGCAGACCGACCAGGTTCAGCAGTTCCTGCATTCGTTCTCGCCTGGAACGGCTGGACCATCCGAGAAGTCGCGGAACAATTTCAACATTCTGTTCAACGGTCATATGGGGAAACAGCCCGATCCCTTGGAACACATATCCGATTTGACGACGCAACTCCACAGGATTCCGACCCATGACGTCTTTACCATCCACTTCAACGGTCCCGCGGCTAGGTTCAATCAGACGGTTGATCATCTTCAACGTCGTTGTTTTGCCACACCCCGATGAACCTAGAAGGACCAGCGTCTCGCCTTTACGGACCTGGAAAGAAAGATCCTTGACAGCATAGGAGCGGCCGCCGTCAAATGATTTGGAAACATGGGTTAGTTTGATCATGATTTCTTTGATGGTTTGCTTGAAAGGCCGTCAGGGTAAAACTATTAAAAAAACTTAAAGAAAAAAATTGTATTGCTTTATTGATTTGTCTACAGTAATAGATTGTTTGAATTAAAAACTTTTTAACAGGAACAAAATAAAATGTCAACTGACAGTAGCGGCAATCTGAATACCACAAACAAAATATTTCCTTCTGATCAGACCAAGCAGATCATCTTTTCGATCCGCAAGCTTATTCAGGCGAACGAACTCTATACCAAAGAATTAAACAAAAAATATCAGGTAAGCTCGGCGCAGCTTAACTGCATTTTAACGCTTTATGAGTATGGTCCTTTACCTCCATCCAAAATCGCCAACCATATAATGGTTAAGTCCAGCACGGTCACCGGAGTTGTCGACCGCTTGGAAAATAAAGGTTTTGTGGAACGGATGCGAAACTCACCCGATCGCCGTGTGATTACTATCCAGCTTACCGAAACCGGAAAGAAGTTGGCCCAAAATGCGCCGCCCCCCATCCAGCAAAAGATCATTGATAGTTTGAGACAAACTGAGAAAGCCAAAATAGATCAGATCGTGCATTGTCTAAACATGCTTACCGACATGCTTGATGTCCAGGACATTGAGGTCAAGTAACACCCCGAAATTTATCCTTTTATCCATCGCTAAAGCCTTCCGAAAACAGCCTTGGTTGGTATTTATAAAAAAAGCCTTTACAAAAGAATTTAATTTGTGTAATATTTTTAATTAAAATAATCTAAGCTAAATATATTTCTATATAAGCTTTTGAGACCTTTAGACAATGTTCAATTTTGTTCAAGTCAAAGACCCTGGACTTTGAGCGGGGAATGCCTAAGATTTTGACCGATGGAATACATTGAGTATTTCAAGGGTTATAATTTGAATCTAACGCAAAACTTGATCAAAAGGGATGTTTTCCAAAGGTCTTATTTTTTTGAAGAAATAATCCTTGTTAATGCGAGACGCTTTTAAGATGGAAGTCATACCGACCATAGATAAAAATGAATTGGCCAAGCTTTTTGGGAGTGACGAGTTTGGCAACGTTTCCCGTTCGACCTGCACGAAAATAGAAAAGTTGGAAGCGGTATTTAACGAACTCATCGATCCTTCTTTGTACCACCAGAATATGGAGGTCGATTCAGTCAAAAAGGGAGCTGTTCATCTTGACCAAGGGCCGGAATTTAAAAGCCCAAAACTTTCAAAAACGTTAAAGGACTGCGAGGAAATCGTCTGTTATATTATTACGTTAGGTGATGGAATTGAAGACGAGATCAACCGGCTCATGGATGAAAAACACTTGGCAGAAGCATATATCCTGGACGCTATGGCGTCCGTAGCTGTTGATAATATGGTGTCAACGTTTCATCAGCGCATGAAAAACAAATATGAAAACCAAAGCAAGCAGGTGACCTTATGCTTCAGCCCGGGTTATTGTGATTGGCCCATCACCGACCAGAAAAAGTTGTTTAGCATGTTCGATTCAAATGAGTTGGACGTTGAACTCACAGACTCCTGCTTCATGCAACCCCGCAAGTCTATTTCCGGTGTTTTCGGAATAACGGCGTTCAATTCGAACCCATCCACTCATTCCTATAATCCCTGTTTGGAGTGCAACCGAAAAAATTGTTCCGAGCGAAGAGAGTCAGCCCATTAACCTTGGGCCAGATTTAATCTAATAATGGAGGTTTAGATGATAACGAGGAAAGGCTTGCCCGGAGGTCAATACAAGCCTCTGGCCGATGAAGATATTATAAAAATACACAAAACCAGTCTGCGGATCTTTTCCGAAGTCGGCATACAGGTGAATTTTCCGGAAGCCTTAGAGCTTTTTAAACAAGCCGGTGCTAATGTCGACGATGCCACCAAAGTGGCCAAGTTCGATCCGGATCTGGTCACAAAACTGATCGGATCGGCCCCTTCGGTTGTCCGCCTTTATGGAAGGGCTGATAATGGTGAGTTCGACTGTGAAATCGGCGGAAGCAATGTTTATATGGGAACCGGCGGAACCGCCCTGAATGTCCAGGATCCGGGCAGCACCGATGCGCGACGATCAAAACTCGAAGACATTGTCAATATGGCCCGCCTGGTGGATGCCCTGGACAATATTCACTTTTACATGCTCAACGTATTTCCCAATGAGCTACCGATTGAGAATGTAGATGTTAACCGCTTCGGCGCGGCTCTCAACAATACCCGCAAGCATATAATGGGCGGGGTTTATACGATGGAAGGGGTGAGAAATGTAATCCGAATGGCGGAAGTTATCGCCGGTTCTTCGGAAAAACTGAGACAGCGCCCATTTATTTCCATGGTAGCATGTAATATCAGTCCTTTTAAACTTGATCAAAGCTATGGCCAGCTTGCCATGGAGGTTGCAAAGCACGGTATACCTGTGGTCGTACCTGCAGAGCCGCTTTGCGGTGCTACCGCTCCCATTACCCTGGCCGGCAATCTGGTCGTGCTGAACGTGGATACGCTCATCGGTGTTATGCTCACCCAATTGGTTAACCCGGGCACTCCGGTATTATACGGAAGTGTCGCTTCGATTACCGATATGCGGGACATGAAGTACCTTTCAGGTGCCGTGGAAATGGGACTGCTGAATGCCGGTGCAGCCCAGCTGGCCCGCTTTTACAACCTTCCCTTATATTCCACAGCAGGCATGTCTGATGCCAAAACCAATGATACCCAGGCCGGTTATGAATCGGCTTTGACCGGTTTGTTGGTCGCACTGGCCGGCGGCAACTTTATTCATGACGCCGCCGGTTTTATCGAGTTTTGCATGACCGCCTCATACGACAAGCTGGTAATAGACAATGAAATTATCGGCATGGTCATGCGGGCTGTGGAAGGAATCCAGGTAAACGATGAAACCCTGGCTTTCGATGTTTTAAAAAAAGCGGGGCCGGGCGGCCATTTTGTTTCCAACCGCCATACGCGCAAATTTATGCGCACCGAACTGTATCAGCCTCAGCTTAGTGACAGGAATAACCGCCAAGACTGGGAAAGAGAAGGTGCCAAATCAGCACAGGTTCGAGCGACAGAAATAGTCAGAAAAATTCTGGCAAAGCCTGAAACACCTGTTCTTTCTTCTGAAATGCGCACCGAGATCCGCAAAGAGATCCCCGGGCTGCAAGATGGTATAATTTAATCCACTACTTGCTAAAGCAGGTAG
>Ga0224513_10000115_pt1 | contig 26364 bp, 34 predicted proteins | sample SF_May12_sed_USG_5_FD_169109 | JGI IMG/M metagenome (GOLD analysis project Ga0224513, IMG submission 169109) | Sediment microbial communities from San Francisco Bay, California, United States - SF_May12_sed_USGS_21 | ecosystem: Environmental > Aquatic > Marine > Sediment | place: USA... | reverse complement strand
AAAATTAACATTGAAAAACAAGATTCAGTTAAACTCTATAAAATTAGAAAAACCCTTGAAGAACTGTCTAAGAAATCAGGTAGAGGCACGGAGCTTATCACAGTATACATTCCAAAAGGAAAACAACTGCATGAAATTATCAGTTCACTTCAACAAGAGCAAGGAACAGCTGACAACATAAAGTCAGATCTTACAAGATCACATGTTGTAGATTCCTTAGGAAAGGTTGTTCAAAGACTGAAACTATACAAAAAAACTCCGGATAAAGGACTGGTAATGTTTTGCGGGGCACTGCCATCAGAAGAAGGAGGCCCATTAGGAAGTGAAGTTGTTACAATATGGGAAATAGACCCTCCAAAAGATTTGAACCAGTATCTATACAGATGTGATGATCATTTTCATGTAGATATTCTAAAAGACATGCTAAAAGATGACAATCTCATAGGATTTCTAGCAATAGATGCAAAAGATGCGGGGTGGGGATTGCTACATGGGGATAAAATCGAAGTGTTATCCCAAACTGGTTCAGGAGTAGCAGGAAAACACAGACAAGGTGGACAATCCGCAAAAAGATTTCAAAAACTTAGAGAAATGGAATTGAGTTATTTTTACAACAGAGTAGCTCAGACAACGAGAGAATATTTTATTGATATTTACCCAGTGAAAGGATTGATAATTTCAGGTCCGGGACCTACAAAAGAAGATTTCATTAATGGTAACTATCTAGAATACAGATTACAAAATAACATCATAAATACAATTGACGCGTCATATTCTGGAGCAGAAGGAATCCGAGAAGCATTTGCAAAATCTGCAGATATTTTAGGAGATTTTAGAATGGTTGAAGAAAAAAAACTTATCGAAGATTTATTCAGAGAAATAAACTCCAATACTGGAAAAGGATCCTACGGATTGCAAGAAGTCATCGAATATCTAAAAAACAATGTTGTGAAAACTCTAATCATCACAGACAATACAAATTTGAACAGAGTTGAAGGAAAATGCAAAAGATGTCAACACCTCCAGGAGGAAATTTTAGAACGACCGCTAGTGATTCCAAAAAAAACAGAATACAGAAACAATCCATGTCCGGGATGTAACTCAATGGAAGTAGAGGTTAACGAACAAGATATTGTAGATTATCTAGAAATTCTTGCAGCAAAAACTGGAACACAGCTGGAGGTTATTTCTGGAAGTGCAGAACATGGAAATATGCTTACTAGTCTTGGGAAGGTCGGAGCAATTTTGAGATATAATCCAGGACACGCTAAGTGAGAAGTCTGTTAATTTTTTTAGAAAGTTCTAAAAGATCATCATCACTTGAAATTTGACGTTTTGTCCACACTGTTCCTTTACTATTGTACCTTGGAATGATATGTATGTGAACGTGGGGAATAATCTGTTTAGCTGCTCGACCATTATTCTGACCAAGACTAAATGCATCGGCACCTGTGGCATCTAAAACTGCCTTTGCAATTTTTGGAACTATTGAGAACACATTTCCAACATCATCTGAATTCATATCGGTTATTCTTTCATGATGTTTTCTTGGAATTACCAAACTATGGCCAACATCAATTGGATATTTGTCTAAAAACGCCACGTGAAATTCATCCTGATAAAGAAAATGAGCATCTCGTGTTCCATCTAAAATATCACAAAAAATGCAACTCATAGAAAACAGCACTTTGTAATTTTATTTATTGTTTTTATCGAATTTTATGAAAATTATTCATGGCAGGCATAATTTCATTGACTGTAAAAAGTAAATCCAATATTCTTAGTTTTCTTCTTGGCCACGATGCATGCATCTTTTTGAGGATAATATCTTAAACCACACAAAATCATGAATGAATCTTACCTTGCAACTCGCATAGCATATGATTTAAACGAGAATACAATGAACCTTGTCAATGACAATATCGATCAAGAGTTAACTCTTTAGATAAAATAACATAAAATATTCTAATATCTAACATCACGTCTATTTCGGAAATTAAGTGTTAAAAATAACATGATAATCCACAATAACAAGATCATTATACATTTTCCAATAGGCTGAAATAATATTGACGAATGGTTAATTAGGGTAAATTCTAGAGTTCGATTATCCAATGGGCAGAAAAGAAAGGCAAAATCGTGAAGCAAAACGTGATAACTATGCCAGTAAACATTCATCTGAAAAAAGAAAGCACAATCTAATCGCTATCGGAGTTCTAGCTCTTATCGCAGTTATCGTAGGTTATGCAGGTTACATGTTTATCAATATGACTGAAACTGCTCCAGGAGGACCAGAAAATGCAGGTCCATTGGGCAGCGAACATTCACATGCAGCAATACTGGTAAAGATTTTTGGAGATACATTTGAATTTGCCAGTCCAGCTTTTCAAATCAAATCAAGTTGGATTCATTTTGAAGGAAATGACGGTTCCACAATTCATAAACATGCAACAGGAGTAAAACTAGGATATCTCTTCGATACACTATCAATTGGTCTTGATGATCAATGCTTCATATTCCCAGATGGGAAATCATTTTGCACAAATGACGATTATACTTTGAAATTCTTCATCAATGAAGAACCAGTAGATGATATCAGAGACTATGAGATTATGGAAGATGATAGAATTTTGATTCTATTTGGTGCTGAAACTCCTGAAGAAATACAAGCATATTTGATTCAACTAAGCGGTCAAGAGCTAATCAAATAATCCTTTAAGATTCATCTTTTGTTGTAAATTTTGCCTGTTTGTCAAAGAACATGTAAAATCCACATTTCACACATCGTAAAACAGTCAATTCAGTAGTTAGAAATTCCTTATCATCAAATCTTCCACTTAATTTAACATTCTCTCCTGCAATCTCAGCTTTGTTGCTTTTACATACAGGGCATTCTAATGTTTTTTCTTCCACAAAATTATCCAGAATATTTATGAATTTAAACTCAATGAAAATTTTCAAACAATAATATCCATAAAGCCTGTTTTGTAGTCAAATAGTTTCCATTTAAAAAATATGTGAATCTCAAGATAAAAATACTAAATTCAGTATTAGAAAAATAAAATTAGCAATATTCTAATTATGAATGGTAGTAAATTGATAAAGAAAAGACGATGATTGGAATTAATAGTAAGTACATTTAACTTGTAATCATCATGGATTTCAAAAATATTTTGGTAGCGTATGATTCTTCAAGCTTTTCAAACAGGGCTTTTAAAAGCGCTTTAGATGTTGCAGAGTCAAACAAAAGTAAAATCACAATAGCCACTGTCATTACTGGAGTATATCAACCATCTATAGGATTTACAATGAAATATAGCGAGAAAATGCTGGAAAAATATACAAAAACACTCCAAAAAACCTTTTCAAACTTGGAATCTACTGCAAAGAAAAAGAGCATTAAGATTTCATTAAAAATTTTGCAAGATCCATCCGTAGCAAAAGCAATTACAAACTATGTCAACTCACACAAATTTGATCTGGTAGTGATAGGTTCTCATGGTAGAACAGGTCTGAATAAGATGATCCTTGGTAGTGTTGCAAATAGTGTTACACAAAAAGTAAAATGTCCGGTAATGGTGGTAAAGTAAAGATATGGCAATAACAAAAATCTTAGTACCTATAGATGGATCAAAGCATTCACTAAAAGCATTTAGAGCCGCACTGGATATTGCAAAAAACAATAATGCCAAAATCAACGTCTTAACATGTTTAGAAAAAGAGGATGTTGGTGCGTGGTATATTGATAAAAGAACAAACAAAAGGATAATGAGTGATGCAAAAGAATTTGCAAAAGAATTTCTTTCAAAATTGGAAAAGCCTGCAACAGATGCAAATGTTCCAATTTCGTTAAATATTCTTGAAACAAAATCTGCATCAAATCAGATAATTACATTTTCAAATTCAAATAAAATAGATCTAATTGTTATTGGTTCTCATGGCAGAGGTGGATTTAACAAATTTCTTTTGGGCAGTGTAAGCAATAAAGTGAGTCAGATGGCCAAATGCCCTGTTATGATTATAAAATAAAGTAATTCTTTGCATTGAAAACTTGTAAAAAATATTTGTTCCAATGAATATCATAAATTCATTAGAAAAGAAATCAATAAGTTGAAAATGGAAAACAGACAGTTAAAAAATAAAATCAATTCATTAAACTCTGAAATTAATTTTCAAAAAAATTAGATTGTTTCTATAACAAAAGAATTTGTGGATGCATTGGAGTACTTTTTTTGTATATGTTTACCACATACCCTTTTAGATAATTGACATAATTTCTATCCATTGATTCTATTATACGTAATTCATTACAAAATTCATTTTTTGTTGTGTAAGTGATTAACATCTCCAATTTCCATTGTTGTAGAACAGAATATCAATTTTGTATATCCTTCAACCTTGAGAAATATATCCATCAGTTTTGGGTTTCTGGTGCATGGCATGTAAAAGTAGTCAGGTTCGTTTGTCATAGTTTCACTTCTACGATTAAATTAATTTATGTTCATTTAATCTTCATCCTCCAAATGACCTTTTTCATTTGTTATCTGATGTGATTACTAACAAAGTATCTCAACATCTAATCTTAAAATGAATTATTTAACCTAGCCAGATGCGCAATATGTTACATGTATCAATTTGAAATGAATTCTTTGACAAGATGTCAAATCTGGAAACAATCACAATCAAGACAATCACACTAAGAGAAGTATTCAATTAATCAAAAACATTCAACATATTGTTATGATATGTAAGTAAATTTTTTATATTATAATGGCAGAAAAAAAAATTAACGGTGTAAAGAGAAAAACAAATACAAAAAAGAAAATGATTGCAAAAGAAATCATGCATTCTATATCAGTCAGACCAAAAACAACTGCAAGAAGAACAACAATTAGGAAAAAAACACTTGAAAAAACTATTCGATCAGACACCCTTACGAATAGAAGATGCATCTATTTCTCAAATAATCTGTCAAGCTCAAAAGATATGGTGAAGGTTAAGGATTATTTCAAAAAACAGAATCGAAAAGGCATCAAAAAAGATAAACCACTCTACATATTTGATCTGTCCAAAGTTTCATCAAAATACATCGGAGAAACCGAAAAGAATTTTGGCAGAATTTTTCAAAGAGTCAAAAAGATGGACGGAATTCTATTTTTTGATGAGGCTGATGCCTTGTTCGGAAAGCGAAGCAAAGTGAGTGACGCTCATGACAAATATGCAAACTTGGAAACTAATTATCTTGTGAAAAGGCTTCAAAAATATAAAGGAGTTATGTTCATTACATCCAACCTCAAAAAACCAATCACAAAACAATCCATAGACAAACTAGATTACGTTATTTGTATGCCAATTAAAAAAAACAAGAGTGATTCATAGATGAGAATTCAGAAAAAATTAAGAATTAAGTCTTGCAGATTTGAAAATAGGGGATTTATGAACCCGTTTGAAAAAATCATAATCAAAAATAAAATTTTTGCAATATCTTAGATATTTTTCTAAATATTTTTTATTGTTTATAGTACAAATCCATAGACATGCTTAAGTTTCAGAATATCCTATTAATTACGAGAACAAAGTCCACCTCTACCCCCTGAGTGAAAAACTCTAAAGGAAACTAACCGGGATCTTGCATGGGCTGTGTTCTATTTTTTAAATTTTCTTTGTTTCAAATGTGATCATCGATGGGTTTTTGTTTATCGTTGCTTTAGGATTTGTTCTTAAAGCATCATCGTAGCAAGGGCAACTCAAACATTTCCGGTCTGTGAAGACATCATATACGATCATCTCTTCCATTCTGTGTCATATCTTGTGTCAGATTTTGAAGGTCTTATTGCATTGTATCTGTGACAGATTTCTTAGCATATCATGTTAATGAAATTAGTTTTTTCTAGATACAGTGTATGTAGGATAAGAATGTTTCAAGTCAACTGAATAACTGCCAGCTTGTTTGAATTTATATTCATCAAATTTTTTTAGTTGTTCATGATGATCACTGCCAATGATCATTTCATTTTTTGCTGCTAGCGAATTGATTTTTGAACATGTGTTAATTGTTGGACCTACAAGATCAATTGCAGAGTCAGCAGTTTTCATAATTGTTACATTTCCATAATCAAAGCTTATCCTAAAATCAATTTTGGGCAAATACTCTTCATTTAATTGATAGTTGAGTCTCGTATGTGTATTAATCAAAGAAAACCCACATTCAATAGAACTCAAAAAACCAAATTTGCGGTTACCATGACATGTATCAGGAAAATAAAACAAGAGGCTATCACCCATGGTTTTTAGAATGCGAGCACTGAATTGGTTAATAGTTTTTGCCATAGTGTTTAAAAAAATTTCATAATATCTAGATACCTTGTTCTGAGGAAGTTTTGCTACAGTTTTTGTAGAACCTATAATATCAATAATTCCAACACAAAAATATTTGGGAGTCCCCACCATACTAGCAACATATTCTTCATTTGGATTATTTGCAAGAAGATCAAATTTTTTTGAATATGTATAAGCAGGCAAAATAATGTTTGTAAGAGCTTCTTTCATACACTCATACTTTATGTCAGTGATATAAACAGAGTGTTAACAATGTTCACAATAGTCACAATGTATACACATATTATTAAATTCACACCTAAATACCTGTGAAATTATTTCAATACGATATTTTTCTAAGATCAACTGAAATTTAGTGAGTAACTATTAAATGTAGATTCCATTAAACTTGTATTTCATATTTTTTCATCCTGATTGATGAATACATTTTCTTCCCAATACGACATAATTGATTTTATTTTAGAAACCTCAAAGTTTTTTATTGGTGTAACTTTCTACAACGATCGAATACTCTTTCGTGCACAATAATTTTTCCATATTGATGTTATGCTAAAAAGGATTTGTTTGACAGAAAGATAAACTAATTGTTATTTTCGTTAACAATGTTAACAGATAGCATAAATGCACTCATTTCCCAATATAATTATGGAAAACTACAAAACATGTCCTCGTTGTGGACAAGAAAAAATACCTTTCAAGTTAGGAGTATGTATTTGTGGAAATCAAGTGGGCAGCATACAATATGTAAAAGACTCACAAGAGTTTGCATTTAATCATGATTCATTTCTTGGAATGAAAATAATACGTTAACATATTGAGTTGAACATATCAGTTGAGGGTACAATAACAATGGGTATGGTTTAATCTAATTTCTACACTTTTCACATATTGCCTCAAAGGTTTCTGAATCAAATGTGATTGAAACTCCGGAACAATAGAATTTTGTACATAATCCTTTCATGTAATCATTTTGAATTGAAACAATAATTTAGTATGTGTTAAAATTTTGGTTTGAACCGGGTCAACCAATTTTTCATAATAGTTGTGAAACAGACACAAAAGTAATTCCTAATTTAACACAACAACCCTAAAGTCCTTTTTTGGATAATCTAGGCACGAAAAAAATACAATTGATCAAGATTGTTTACTAAAGTCTAAATTATAGCAATCTGAAAATCACATGTCATGGAAATTTCTAGCAGAAATGTAGTGGAAGGAACAGCACGATCACCACATAGAGCGATGTACAAAGCAATGGGACTAAATGATGATGATTTATCTAAACAGTTTATAGGTGTGTGTCACACTGGAAATGAGGCAACACCATGTAACATTCACCTTCCAAAATTAGCTCTCAAAGCTAAAGCAGGGGTTTCAGATGCAGGTGCAACACCTAGAGAATTTTCAACAATCGCAGTAAGTGATGGAATTGCAATGGGACATGAAGGGATGAAATCATCACTAGTTTCTCGTGAAGTCATCGCGGATTCAATTGAATTGATGGTCAGAGCACATCAATATGATGCACTTGTAGGCATTGCAGGATGTGACAAAAGCTTACCTGGAACAATGATGGCAATGGCCAGACTAAACGTACCATCAGTATTTGTTTACGGAGGAACAATCATGCCAGGAATATTAGACGGCAAGGAATTGACAGTCGTTGATGTCTATGAAGCAGTAGGTGCATATGATGCGGGAGAACTATCTCTTGAAGCGTTAAAAAATATTGAAAATACAGCATGTCCAAATGCAGGATCCTGTGGAGGAATGTTTACGGCAAATACAATGGCATCAATTTCTGAAGCAATAGGTATTGCATTGCCAGGAAGTGCTAGTCCCCCAGCAGAAGATGATAGACGAGAAAAAATGGTATATGACACAGGAGTTGCATGTGCCAAATTATTAGAGATGAATATCAGACCAAAAGAAATCTTAACTTTTGAAGCCTTTGAAAATGCAATAATGATGCTAAATTCTGTCGGAGGATCAACCAACGGAATTTTACACCTACTTGCACTTGCAAATGAAGTGAATATCAAATTAACATATGATGATTTTGAAAGAATAAGGAAAAAAACGCCCCATCTAGCAGATATGAAACCAGGGGGAAACTATGTCATGAATTCACTTGACAAGATTGGTGGAATTCCATTTGTTTTAAAAAAATTACTTGGTAAAGGGTTGCTCAATGAAAACTGCATCACAGTTACAGGTAAAACAATTAAAGAAAATCTTGATTCAATGAAGATGCCTCAAGTAGAACAACACATCGTAAGATCAATTGAAAACCCACTTCACACAGTTGGCACCGCAGTAGTTCTCAAAGGAAGTCTAGCACCGGAAGGGGCTGTAATCAAAACAGCAGGAGTGGAAATGACAAAATTTACCGGAAAGGCTCGTGTATATGATAGAGAAGAATATGCATTTGACGCAGTGTCCAAAGGTGAAGTTGATGAGGGAGATGTTGTGGTAATCAGATATGAAGGGCCAAAAGGAGGTCCAGGAATGAGAGAGATGTTAGCCACAACTGCTGCACTTGTAGGTCAAGGATTAGGCAAAAAAGTTGCAATGGTAACTGATGGACGATTCTCCGGAGGTACAAGGGGATTTATGGTGGGCCATGTGGCACCTGAAGCATATGTCGGAGGTCCAATTGCCCTGGTAAAAGAGGGAGATGAGATAACAATTGACACTGAAACTAACGTGCTTGATCTTCACGTGTCTGAAGAAGAATTAGAAAATAGAAGAAAACAATGGAGAAAGCCTAAACCAAACTATACATCCGGAGCACTTGCAAAATTTGCAACACTAGTAGGGTCTGCAGCACAAGGTGCAATCACTACTGCAAATCCGTAGAAATGGACAATTTGCCTACAAGAAGAATTATCATAACATGAGATTGTTTTCATGGATGACACGAAAGAAAATTAACATTGTTATTGTAAAATGATGGTTGTACACTAAAAAGGTAATTTTTTGACATTGTTACCACACGCTGCTTTTTCACAACATGATTAAACTTAAGTTCAAAATTATATTAGAAAAAGACATGGATATCTATTCAAGCAAGTTTGCAATCATTGTAATAATTGGACTTGTTGTCATTCTTACAATACAATTCATGAGTAATGATAATACAAGTACGCTTATTGATTCTGAAACCTGTGAATTGTACGTGACAGACTCTCAAATTAATGCTAAACAATACTTGAATAAATTTGATACAAAATGTTTGGACTTCAAAAATCTCAATCCATGAAAAATTTAAAAATTAATTAATGAATTTAATCCCACAATGAGCATAATGGATACTCCAACTGAAATTAATTCAGTGTCTTGGAATGAAGGTAAAAAGTCATGGGAGTATAACATGGTGCAAGTTGAAGAATATTTTGGGTTTAACGAATGTCAGCAATGCCGTAAACCAATGTCTCACAATATCAAAACAAACGGAGAATTCAAGTTGGTTTATGTAAAATGTGGCTGTTCAAGAAGGTAACCATTTTAAAAAAAGATTATTGGTTGTCCATTCCTAAAACGTCATAGTATGCCCTTGGAATCATTTGTTGTGCCTTAAAGAACACATTATTTGCGGCAGTGTCCAAAACGTATGTTTTTGCCCAGTCATCATCACTTCTAATTGAACGACCAAATCCCTGTAGTAATTTGGTCAAAGTTTGAGAAGTGTACCATGTAGGAAATTTGCTCATCTTGGCCTTTGTTCTCTTTTCAGTATAATTTGGATATGGAACCTTTGCAATAATCTGAAATCTAGACAAATCATCTTTCAAATCAACACCCTCCCAAAGAGAAGAGGAGAGCAAAACACCAGTAGGATCAGCAGCATGTTCAGAGATTATCTCATCTTGAGTTTTTCCATCTTGGTTTCTACTATGACAGATTCTAATCCTTTGAGTATTTTTAGGAGAAAGATATCGTAAAATTTTCTGGCATCTAGGAATAGAAGAAGTTAAAATTAACCCACGCTCATCTGAATGTTCATCCATGATCCTGTCAATGGTTTTGATTACTTCAAGCTCATCTTCTTCAGTTGACCCATAGCTAAGTCGTCGAATATTAAGAAGATCAATTGTCCTATTTTCAATAGGAAAGGGAGACTTTATTGTATCAACAAATGCAACATCATCTTTTCGCAATCCCATATTTTCACAAAAACTAGATTTGTCAATTGTTGCAGACATAAAAATTTGATACTCAGTTTCAAAAAAAGAGTTTGCAAATTTTGAAATATCAATAGGCTTAACAGAAACAGTTCTAAAATTCCCATTGAAATCTTTAACAGGATCATTTACAACAAAGTTATCTTTGTCAGTCATAATGTCTATTTTTGCTTGGGCAGATCTATCATGACGTCGCTCTAATCCTGTAATCAGTTCATAGTCAGGATCACTTTGAAATGCAGAGCTTTCTTTGATATCTTTGATTTTTTTCGCATATGAATAAGCCATATCATCAGTGAGCTGAATCATGGAATCCAAATCTGTGAAATTGTATTTTTCCAAATTAAGATTACACTCATCAACTTGACCACTGAAAATATCAAATCCCACAAATTGAATTATTTGATCCTCAATCTTATGAGCTTCATCAAATATAGTTACTTTTCTATCCAAATATTCTTCAAAAAGTTTTTTGTTGAATTTCATTATTGTAAAAAATGCGTGATAATTCCATAACGAATGCTTTGAAACAAGGGCATCATATTTTTGTATATAATAGTGACAAGACTGTGAATCTGCCGTATTTTCTTCAACTTGTTTAATTGTAGGCTTGAATTTACATACTTCAAAAACTTCTTTTCCATTTTTAGATATTCTTTCCTGACATTGCCCCTTATCGCATGTCAGACCCCATCTCATTGCCCTTCTTGAATTATCTACTTTCTCAGCAGCCATTAATTTAAGACAAGGAAAATTTTGTTTTCCTTTAACAGGTTTTAGAAATGGTATGTCCTTGATGTATTGATCTTGAAGATGTTTAGATGCAGTAACTGTAAAGGAGCTATCAAAATAACTAGAAACAGTTGCACCTACAAGAGATTTTCCAACGCCAGTGGGAGCACATAAAATAATTTTTTTATATCCTGATTTTAATTTCTCTTCAATTTCAAAGATAATCTCTTTTTGTATTTCTCTAGGGGTAAATTGATCTGGAAAACTTTCTAGAATAGACAGGATTACATCTCTTTATTCTCAATATTAAAAGTATGGAGGTTCTTTTGATATCAATCATCTTTGCAATCTAGTTTAATATCAGTGGTATTAGGTAATAGTATGGAATTGTTAGAAGATAAAATGAGAGTTTGGGTAGATAGTGCTAAATTTGTAAAGCCCAATTCAGGAGTTTATGTGCTTTATAATAGAAACAAAGATCCAATTTACATTGGAGAAACAGATAGTCTGGAAAAGACATTTGAAACATATGTTGATACAGAGTTTGAAGGAGATGAATGTAAACAAAAGACTTCATTCTACCAAAGAGTATTTACCGAAAATCCAAAAGAACGACAATTACAATTAATTGAAGATTACAAAAATGAAACAGGCAACACGCCTGTATGCAACTCTGAGATCAAGTTAGAAACGCATTAAATGATTACACTGCATTGCAATGTAGACATACGTGATTAATATTAAAAATTAGAACCGTAATCATGGGACAAGCATTAATTTACATTGGTATTGCCGTGGGTGTTGCTGCTATGGCAGGCGCAATTATTTATGGTACCGAAAACCAAAAGAACTATGTACCAGAAGATGCAGTCTTGCAAAGTCAAGCAGACGAAGGACTACTGCAAAAAACTGGAGCTCTTGGAGCTGATTTGAATAAGGAACAGTGGTATGAAGATCCTTATGCTGAAAAAGCAGCTGAGATTAGAGAAAAATTTGAAAGCGGTCAGTAATCTAAATTAGATTATTTTCCATTTTATTTTATTTATTTTGAATAGAGGGCATACCACAAAAATTACATTTCATCATTAGGAACAAATTTTACGAATTATAAGAAAAGTAATTTATCTGGGATATCTATTATTTAGATATGCATCAATGCTATTACTGTGAGCAATTATTTGATTCAAAAGATGATCTATACAAGCATGTAGATGTTCATTCAGACATTGAACGAAATAAAGAAATTATGGACAGGAAAAAACAGAAAAAAAAGAAATAATCATTTCACCTCAGATTAAAAAAAATAGAGTACAAGTCTAAAGAATTCAAATTCTGGAGTGGATATAACAATTATGTCCAAAATGAACATGGATTGGGTTGAGGTATTGCTAAAAAAATCATGTGATAAAACCCTTACAAAGGGAGAAGTACTACACAGTCTTTTTCATATGATTGAAGTGAATGATAATACATTAAACCATATTGAATCAAACAAAAGTGATTTTGGTCCAGAGCTTGAAGAATTAAAACAGACAGAAATTAATGATTTGAATTTTCATTTAAAATACTATAGAAGTTTAGTAAATTACATTAATTCAATTTCTGAAAATAAAATTATTGAAAATAGAACCTAGACATCATAGGATATGGTCTAAGATACAAAAATTATAAGAACCAGTTTTGTTTTTTACACATCAGATTTGTTTTCTGCATAGCCTAAGTTAAATTCAGACAATTCACTCCATTTGAATTCAAATAGCCTTCCAGATTTCACAAATAGACGTAAAAAATAGACATAATACAAATCAGACCCTATAGTGAAATAAATTATAATCTTAATTGTTTAAAAATTAAATCATATTCTGATTGTTTTGATGCATTTTGACCAAAATTTGTTTCATCCTGATATTTGAGACGTTTTTTATCATACAATTGTTGTAATTTGTTGACTTCATCTACAATCATTTTTCCAGAATCTTCTTTTGCAAACTGTTTTCTTTGTTCGTCATTTTGTCCCCTTGTAGGAAAATGTTTAGAATAAAACGCATCTTGTAATTTTTTAATATTTTCACGTTTAACTATCTCAGCTAAATCAAAATTTCCCTGTTCATGTTTGAGTAAATTCTCATTTGATTCAGAATGCCTAACCCAAGATAAAAGAGGATTAAATTCTACAACAAGATGAACATATTCAATCAAGAAAACAATTTGTTCATCGATTATATCAGAATCTAAAATCCACGTAAATCGGTATTTTATTACACTGTGAGAATCTTCAAAAATTGCAGGGTTTGATTCGGCTTTAAAATCAGACCACTTAAGATGAAAATTAGGTTCCCAACTAAAAACAACATTCTCACTCATGATAGGAACTACTCATTATTGGAATAAAATCATTCTTTTATCTTTTATCAAATAGAAAAATTTCTGAAAAAGTGTATTTGACAATAATTGAATTAGTGGATGTGGCAGTTAAGATAAGTGTAGATATGTTATCAAACATATGATTTAATTTAAAATAAACAAATCAGACTAAGAAATTCGCCATATGTTGAATAAATTTAGTTATAAGAAATAATTTTCAAATCACAGGCTCAAATGTATAAAGAATCAAAAAAGGATCACTTTTTCAACCCTTTTTGATTAAAATTTAAGACGTGTTTTATTTTAAGAATTTTTGAAAATACTAATCAATACAAATATTGAAAGCAAGGTGTTTGCGGGTTTGATATCCGAACTGTAACCCCCAAAGGGCTGATGATAAAAGATATCAAGCTTGCTTGCTTTCACAGATCTAAACTATTAATTTTAGTTAATTTAGTCAAATGATAATGATGAAAAAATTTTATATTTCAATGGGAATTTCAGTGGCTGCATTAGTTGTAGGATTAGTTCTATTATTCGGATAATTAAAACTCAATTTCAAAATTAGAATTACAATCCAGTAATCTACAATTGCATCGATTTGTTTAATTGATTGATTTCATTAATTAGTCATTCTATTGATTTTAAACCTTAATTGTTCAGTTTATCAACAATCCCAAATATTTTTGATGCGCACCAAGAAAAAACATTTTTCAGTTTTGTATTATTTTATGCATTGATTATCAATTTTTCTGTGTGTAACAATTTTAATTTGGATGGGAATTAGATAGGTATTCAGATTTTTCTTTATCTGAATACAATGAGGGATTATTGTTCAATAGTTTTAAAATATTTTGAAATGCAGGACATTCCTTGTCCGTAGAGAATAATTCCTCACATTTTGGACACTGAATTACTAAATGAACTCCCCAGTCACATTCGATCTCATCAATTACATCAAAAATAACATGTTCATTACAAATACAATATAATTTATTTTGAAATTTTTCACTCAAGATTACATTAATAATTTTAAAAATTAAATATAAGTCATCAACCTTTATTCAAAAAAATAAATTATAAATGTTGTAATTGAATTAAAAAATAATGAAAAAACATAAAATCAAAATATAATTTAATAACAACGAAATATTATGAAACTGTATAAATTTGACAGAGTGTCCTACATGTAAGCTTTCAATGGAATCACATTCAAGTGAGGAATTAATGGAATGTTGTATGAAACAAATAAGCGATGAATTTTTTGAGGAAGAGGCAGGTATTTGTCCAAATTGTAAACATGACATTAAAAAACATTCTAATCAAGAATTGGCAGAATGTACTATTGAATTTCTCAAATCAGGAATCAATAATTAATTAAAAATTAAGCATGTTATAATTTAGAATAGATTCTAATCTTCCTTTTTTGGTTCACTCAGTATTTCAGGAACTTTTAATATCCTTTTTGTCTTTATGTGTAAACAACAAAACGTTTGTCAAGTAGTATTTGTTACAATTTAGTTCCAGATAAGATTAAACTACAGAAAAAAATTGAAAAGATCATTGGATCAAATGACAAGAAAATTGATTGAAAAATTTGCGCCAATGTGGACCAACAAGCAGATATGGGAATTTGAGCAAATTAATGAAAACTTAAGATTTGATGTAGCATATGTTAAGCCTAAAAGTACCGTAGAATCTTGGAAGTCAAAACTGGCATATCCAGATTCAGACATACGAGATGTCACAGTCAGAACTTTCGATAATTTGTTAGATGGTAACGAGTTATGGATTGCAAATAATGACCAAGGAAAACTGGAAGAAAAATACATACCACACCTTATGGCCGTAATGGCAGATGTCATGATAGAAGAAGAAGTATGTCTGAATTTTAGAATTGATAATGATTGCTTGGTAGTATCCATAGATAATAAAGCAGATGTAATTGACTGCAAAGAATTTTTTGAAGAATTTTATCATTTAGCAACTGGTTTCAATTACACTACAGATACAGGCATACCAGAAGATGAGACAGAAGCTGAAATATACCTCACAAGACTACAAGAAGAATTTGATGAAAAAATGAAAGATAAATTATCTGATAAATACTTGTCAGGAAATAATGATCCAGATACACTTAACGCGAAATGATTTATCTAAAATACAAGATAAGAGTAAATAAAACAATGTCTGAAAGAAAACCATATAGAAATTTTAAAAAACGAGAGCCTAGCTTGACTGTAGAGCAAAAAATTGAGCAGTTTGTTTTGAGGAATTCAAATAATGGATATTTTACAAAGATCTCAACAATTCCCTACAAATTTGAGGTTTCAGAAGATATGACATGGACGATTATTGGTGAATTATTATCAAATGGATCATGTGAGTCAATTCATGATGAGATTTCAGGAGAAATGAAACTCTGTGCATGGGGGAAAACATATGAAATAATGGGTTTGGAGAGAAAAAGAAAGAGAGACAAGTATAGGGCAAACAAAAAATCAAAATTTGCCATTTCAAAATAACAAACTCTTAATTTTGTATAATTTCTCACCGTATTATGGATGATGATGAAAACTTTCCGGTACAATGCCATCCAATAATTAGATCAAAAAAGAAAAAAGTAAAGGATGTAAATAATGATACAGTGTAAAATATGCGGTTCTCCACTTGGAAAAGAACCAACCACGGAAGAACTAGACACACACTGGAAAAAACATCATATCTGGCATTGGGAAGCAAACAAAGAAAAAACACCAGAAGAAGCATTGATAAAAAAACGAAATTAATAGACGTCTTGGAATAGCAGTCGTTTATAGCATGCCTAAACTGCTAAACGAAGTCGTCATTAACAGTATAACCTCAAGATATAAAAGAAAAATTCATCATTTCCCTAACATTTGTTTAATTCAAATTAAAAAATATAACTAATTTTCAAAATTTCTACTATAGACCTTATCAATTTTGTATGGCATGATCTGTAAATGGAGATTACGATACAAACCTCCCAAAAAAATATAATTCAAAAGCATTAATTTGATAATTTTTAGATAACAAACATGTCTTTTGAAATTGATTGGCATAGGAATTTCTACGGAATTTCATGGGCATATGAAAAAGACAGATTGGTGGTTTCAACAGTATTTGAAGATAAAAAAGAAGCCATACTGATGGCCAAAGAAGTAGAAGATTGGAGTGATAAATTTACCAGATTAACAATTATTGAAAAAGACAGTGGTGAATTTGCAATTTGCTGTTATCAAGATCCTCAAATGTCAAAAACGGGCAATCATTTAGGATTATTCAGAACTGGAATGAGGCAAAGCGGAGGATATGAGCAGGCAAAGCCAATGATTGAGGAAAAATCACCCCTATTACAAATTGCGTATGCTGCAGATGTCAGAGACATGAATACCTATGAGCAAATCTCAAGATTAGTACCCATAAGAAAATGTAGAATTATTTCTGAAAAAGATTTGAAAAAACAAGAGTACTATTATGAAAAAAATGCAAATTCTCAAATTGAAAGATAAAAAATGGTGAGATTCAAAAAAATTCTAGAATTGAATCGTCACCAGGTATGGTCGGGTAACAACAATAATTTAAAATCAATTTAAAGAATCAACTACTAATTTGTACTCTGAATTGATACTGATCAATCGTTCATCTTTGTTAAATAGAAATTTTGCCAAGGCTATAACATGGAAAATGACAATAATCAAACATTCTGGGAAGATGCAATTGGTGCTTCTTGGCTAATCTCAGAGGAATAAAATATCCAAAAAATAATTTCAACGACAGTCTAATCTGAGATGTAAAATGGAAAAATTGCAAAATATTTATGAATCATCTTAGATTTCTAAGATTTTTATTTTGTTTAAATTAATTATATTCATAAAGTAATATTTTGTCTGCTTTCTGTGAAAACAACATCAAAATTAATTGTAATTGTTTTAATCACGTCATTGTTTGGTAGTGTTTTACAAATTTCTGGAGGCAGATAGGACATTACGAGTCATTTGTTAGGTGCTCCAAAATCATTTTTCACACCTACACATACTGTATTGTATTTCGGAGACGGAATGGCATGCACCCAAGTTTACGTATTTAGTGCAGATTCAGAGCATCATTTATTGTCAGAGTTTTCTGAAACATTAGCAATGATTTTAGCAATAATGACCATTCCTGAAGCAGCCGTTAGATGGATATTAGTAAAATTTACTAAAAGTAAAGTCTCCATTTCGAAAGTCATTTAGATATTATTTCTTTACGGCAAAATATCAGGCATGAAATTCACAGAATTGCTTAAGTAATATTTAGATTAATCATCAATAATGGATTTTGTTGTTCTTTTGAAAAGAATAATGGATTCAGATGTCAACATTAGACACAGCATAGTTACAGACAATGAAGGCAACATACTTGCTACAAGTCACAGAGAAGGAATTACAAATTATCTATCTGCAGATGAGACTGCAGCATCACTGAAAAGAGCTTCTGTTGCATGGAAAGGCAGAAATGAATTAGCTCCAAAAATAGGACACGGATTATACGCTGTTGCAACGTTTGAAAAGATTACAAGGATGACATTTCCTCTGGGAGATGATAATTTGATTTTTGTTAGCATGGGTTCTGATGCAGTTAGAACAGATCTACATGAAGGTGGTCAAAAGCAAATCATAGAACATGTACTAAACATATTGAGCAAAGATCCTACAAAAGAATAACATAGAAATCTAAATTTTTTATCTAGTTTTAAACAACTATTTTTAATATGTTAAAAAGGGCACAGTATGTCAAGAGTGGATTTTAAAAATTGATGATAGAGCATACAAAAGAATGCAACTATAGAATGGATAACGATCTACCGCACACTAACTGCTATTGTCAGTGTCACAAAATAATCATGGCAGAATCTACAAAGATGGAATCAAGAACTTTTTGATTCTTTTTCAGGTTCGAAATTATCAATGATTTCAGTAATAGTTGTAAGAATTGTTTCTTTGATTTGAGTTTGGTTCATTCCAGATTTACTCATGAGTTTCATTTGATCAAGTAGGGCAAAATGCACACGTCCTTGAAGATAATCTACAATCCCAAATCCTTTTTTTGGAAAATCAGTTACAAATACATCATGTGCAGATCCATCATCAGATGCTTCAGTCATAAAGTTATTTTAAAAAAACTAGTTATAAAATTTCCAAATATTCATTAGACCATACAAAAAGAAAATTTCATGACAGAATTTGTTCATAAACCATATGATAAAATATATGTTCGAGACATGATCAAACTGAACCTAGATGATCTCATCGGCATGATGTCATCTCTGGAGGCTGCCAATGCATATTGGGTTGACGGGGTATTATTTGCCAGTTTTGCGATGACAGAATCTGAAGAGTTAGCTAAAAAAGAAATGCAAAATGAAATGTTTCTAGATAAAATAATTTTTGCAGTATACAAGAACTATACAAAAACTGTAAAATCATCCACAAATCTAGAAATTGGAGTGCTAAACATGCAAAAAAGTAGACTCTACAAAGACTTGATTGAATGGCTTAAAACTCAATCAATTTGGAATGAATAAAAAAAATTAAGATTGATTCCAAGCAGAGTAACCGCCATCAAGCGTTACTGTATTGAATCCTTCTTTTGCTAATTCATCAGCTGCAATATTTCCCCTATAGCCAGTTCCACAATAGGTACAGATTTTCTTGTCTCTCATATCTTCAATTTGCTTTTTCTTTGCATTTCTAATAGATAGTCCCAAAGACATGTGAATAGAGCCTTCGATTGCCCCGTCCTCTAATTCGTCTGATTCTCGGACATCAATGATTACAAAATCATTTTTTTGTGACTTTAGATCACTTGCTGTAATTTTGTCTGCCATGAGTAATGTCAGAGAGAGTATAATTTATTTCTGTACTAGAATAATCTTGAGATTAATTTGTAAGTAATGTATGGTCCATACTAATCATCATACATTGAAAATGAATTTGCTCTTCTGAGACATATCCACATTCATGGCAATAGAGTTGGTTGGGTTTGTAGCAAACATTGCATTTTTTGTTTACTTCTAATTCAATTCCACATCGTCTGCATGACTCGTCTGTCATGTGCGTGTTTATACAAGATTGAATTTAAACCATATGAAAATTAGATTATCCTAATTAGCTGAATCTAATTAGTTGCAACTAATCATTGAGATTATCTACACTTTTGAACACAATGTATTCCATAGAGTCATTTATCTGCAGATGTATAGGAAACGAACATAATAAAGAAGATGAATAGTATTAGTTAAAAAAGAAATGAACGGTAGATGTTTTTTAGAATATAACAATACGCTTAAGTTCATAATTCTTGCAATAAAGTCATGAATGAAAAGGCATTTTACACTTGTAAAAATTGTGGAACAGAATTTCTATCAACTGAGGTTAGACTATATTGCAAAGTTTGTAAATCAAATTTAGACAAATCAGGAAATCTTCCTACGAGAAATATAGGTTAATTGTATTTTTTTTGTTGTTGTGATAATCATCTGATTTTTAAAAAATAATTTGCTGACACTTCATGTCATACAAAAACATTAACTGAGAATTCTAGCCAGTATCAAGATAGAAATAATATTTTTTACAAAGATCTAGTGATTTTTTACCAAATTTTGACTAGATCAAATTAATTTTTAATCAGATAATTCTAATTTGCTTTGATTGACTGAATAATTTCAATAAAAGGATCATGCTCCAAATGTCCCTCATCCAATGTAGAAATATCCCTGGATGTATAAACATCAAAAACTGTTTGTGAAAGTTGTATAAAATAGAAAATTAGGTTACATCTTGCTCTCACTTACAATTTTTATTTATCTAACTTTAGTAAAGGCATCACTAATTCTTTCAATGCTTAGAAATTCTACTGCATTTAGAATGAATGGAGGCATTACTGTGTGGTCGGGTTTACTATTGATTAGAACATCTAGCACGTATAACGAATATAATCCTGAATGATAAATCAAGATCAATGTCTGCATTCATGAAAGTGTCTATGGGTATAGTTGTAATTGCATTCATCATTGTGTTTGTTACGATCTAATCATCAAATTCTAAACTCTAGATTAACTGACACAAAAATTTGTCTTATTAGCGATCATTTTCAAGAAATTAAACAAATGTACATAATTTCTATAGCGTTCTTTTTATTTTATCCGAGGACAATCCTAATGTGGTAAGTATCAGGTGTGGGAATTACGGTTTTGATTGTGACTTTGTATCATTAGGGGAAATCGAAGGAGTAATTTTTGATTATTGGCAACACATGAATGATACACATGGGATTGATTACTCAAAAGAGACCATTGGTAAATTTGTCACAAAAAAACTCCCAAAACCAATTCAACAGAATTAATTATTGACAATTAGATTTTCAAGGGATAATCCATAATATGCATTATCTACAGGTTTTAACGTCTCCATTAATTCCATTTTTAATGCCTTGATTTGTTTTTCAGTTTTCATGTTCATACAGTAAATCTTCTTTGAGATAATCCTCTCTTTTCAATTCGCCTAAAGCAATAGCTCGTAGTTTATCTTTTTTTTCTTTAAACTATGATCTATTAGATTCTAAACTTATTTTTTCTAAATTATAATATTTTAAAATATTTGTTTCCATCCAATTCGTTTCTGATATCGGACAGAAAGTGTCCGATGAACTGTCTAATCCTACAAGATTTCAAATAGTATTATCTGTCATATATGGAAATAGTACTACTAAACCACTATGTAGTTACAATTCACTACAAGCAGCAAATCAACATAATTTACTGCCCACGCACTACAGTTTGTTATTTTGTCACTAAAATCAAAAATTAGGCACGACAAATAATACTGCAGAAATTTACTTCTTCAGAATGTCATAGAACAATTGCATGAAAATAATTACAATTCATCAAAAAATTATTATGCTATGCAATATTTTTTAGAAAAATGAACAAGGCTGCTGGCATTGTTATAGCATTGATTTTAGTTATTCTTGTAATAATTGGCGGTCTGTTGGCATATTCATACATGCAAATTAATGTCAGTCTAAATGATGTGGAATTTCACAGTATTGACTTGATATCATTTTCATTTACTGATTTGTTGAGTTTAGGATTTGATGCATTATCTGGAAATATACTTGAAGCGGCTTTTGATCTAATTGATGGAATCAATCTGAATTTGATATTTGGATTGACAAACAATGGATTCTTACCAGTTTACATTCCCGATATTGCATATGACTTATCCCTTAATGGAGTTCCAATGGGACAAGGATCTAGTGTGATTGATGCTACAGTTAATCCAGGCCAGACAAAACAGATCACTGCATTTCAGAACTTTAAAAAAAGTAGCCTGATTCCTGCAGCTAGTGCAATAATTGCAGATGGTGGAATGCTAGATCTTAAGGTAAGTGGCACTGCATACTTTAAACTGTTAAACCTAAGTATTCCTGTTCCATTTGAATCATCAAAACAAATTCCCATAATTGATGAGATAAAAAAGAAACTTAGTGGAATGGAAGAACAAAACTAAACTCAGGCAACTCGAATCACTTTGAGTGTTTAAGATTCTGCAGTGTATGAAGGAAACACCATGTCAATTAACGGAAAGTTGACTACATCTGGATGGACATGCATTAACAAATGCGGCAGTCTACATCAAAGCTAATTTTCATGATCAATGTGATGAAAAAATATCGTATAAGTTATACATTTAGGTCAATCAGAAAAAACTTGTAAAAATTAACAAATATTCATGATCATTACAATACTACTTTTATTTTACGATGAGGTGTATTTTACAGATAGTAATTAACTAGTAAAAATATCATCAGTAATGAAGTTGATGCTGGAGCCAGAACATAGAGTTATCAAGAGATATCTACTTGGCTTTGATTATTATCGATATTCACCTCAAAAAAATCTCAACAACGTGTTAGATTCATACAATTTACTAGAAATTGAATTAATAATTTACAGTAGATTATTCAAATAATATTTCTCAATTCGTTCATTCAGGGGTTTTACATAATCATCACATATTTTGATAAATTCTTGCCTAGTGTTTTTTTCACTACTAACTAAAATCACCACTTGGTTGATTTTCTCACCTGTCACTTCTTCAAACATTTGAGCATAGCAGGTAGTTTGTAGGTAATATTCATGCATGTAATCGTCTATCTGAGGTTTTCGTTTTGTTTTATAATCAATAATGGATAATTCCCCATTATACTCTGCAATTAAATCACTAGTTCCTGCAACCTTTAGTTTATCAGAATACATTCTTTGTTCTATGGAAGTAACATCAGAAATATTCTCAAGAAAGGGTTTTAAATTATTAAAATGTGCAATTGGCAACAAATCAAATTCATCCAAAGCTATATTGCCATTCAAATAATCTTCAATAATTTTGTGGGATTGAGTTCCAACATCTTGAGCTTGTTTCGTAATGTATTCATGTGCAGGTTCATTTTCCTTCCAATTTTTCAATCCATTTTTTTTATGTTCAGGGGCAGTATCTGAAAGAATTGTACTAATAGAAGGATATACTTTATCAAATTTGGTTTCATACCAATGACCATCTTCCCGGTCCAAAAGGACTGGTTCTCTAGCCTTTAGCATAGATGTAAAGTTAACCACTAAAAATTTCAGATGATAGTAGTTATTGAATGATTGGCAAGTATGAATAAAAGACAGATCATGTCATCATTTTTTTAAACTTTTCAAACTCTGATCTAGTTTTTATAAATTGATCTGTTACAATTCTTCTTAATGTAAAAATATTTTCTAGTTTATCATTAATTATGAAAATGGATTCATCGAAAATGACAGTATCAATAAACTCTTCATTTGGATATACAGTATATTCAAAGAATTCAGTGTCAGTTTGAATCTTTAATTTGAATCCCATTAGTAATCCCAAATTATCATGTTTGTTCAAAAATCCAATCAAACTAGCCTTGAGAGTGGGATCATTTATCAAAGATGCATATCTAGACTCATTTTGAGAATCGTCAATTATACATGCGACAGGCTTGCCTTTAGTGTGCAATATCGTTGAATTGTGAGTTAGAACAAAGTCCTCAGAATCAGGCATTTTATCTAGTGGCATGATTAGAAAACAGATAATTTGATTAATAGTTTTTTGATTAAATTTTAAAATTATTTTTCTTCAGGCTCGTTTGCCTTGTCTCTAACCTTTTTCATAATACAAAATTTAGCTAAGGTTTGTCGTAATCCCATAAAATGATCATTTGATGCAGAGTATTAAGTATGTTTGAAAACACTAAAGAATTCTTTTGCAGCAATTTTTGAAAGATCTTTATTTTTTGTTTGACAATAATTTGTAGTAAATGTACATTTTGGACATCCGCCCCAACTCTCACCGTTTTGAACGAGTTTTTTCTGTGTTTCATCAACAGGGCAATCACAGTCATTTAACAAAGAATAACATGTCTGAAGTATTTTTTCAAAATTATCAAAAATTATTTTACTGCATCCGTTATAACCATCTGAAGTATTATCATATAGATAGATTATTCCATCCTCATAATACGAATCAATGTCATTTGATTCAGATTTTGTAATGATTTTACTTGCATTGACTAGTACATGAGTAATTGTATGAATCTTGGAATCTGAAACTATTGTACTCTTTTCGTCCAAATTAGATTTTTTCAGCAAAAGGTTAGATGGTAACTCTATACCCACAGCAGAATGTTTTGATTTCCAATGGAAGTTTTTCCATGATGGAATTAAATCACCATTATATGTTTCAAATTTTTCTACAGAATCGTTGTAATTACCTTTCAAATAACCAGTGATAATTCTATCGAGGTCAATTAAACCAAATCTTAAAGAGATTTTTTGAGTAAATTGTTTAGCAGAGTTAATTTCTCTATGAATTGCATTTTTTTCAGATGTTTTTAGAAGTGAAGTTTTTACAATAGGAATTGTTCTTTTTTGGTTTTCAATAGATTTAATCAAGTATACGTTGGCCCCATTGGGAGTCTTTGTGATATGATCAACTTCATAATTTAATTTATTGAAATGATAAATTGCTTTTTGATGTAATTGGTAGTATCCTACAGGGACATCACGAGTTCCAATCTTTTTAGAGTTAAAATAAATTGTAATTTCACCAGATGTGCTTCTCAAACTAACGCTATTTGCAAAATCAAAGAATTTGGATTTATCAGACTCAATTGCAGCATGTTGTTCAATACCGACAGATGCGACATGTTTATCAGAAATTATGGGATTTTCTTTATTAATTTGAATAATATGATCTTGATTGAGATATTCTGTAATGTGTCTAGCAAAATAGTGACAGGTTGCATCTTCAGGATCAAATACACAAATAGCATAGGATTTTTGTCCCTTTCTACCTGCACGGCCAATTCTTTGAACAAATGAATCATATTCATTTTTGAATGAAGAGATAACTACATCAACATGACCAATATCAATTCCCAATTCTAGTGTTGGAGTACATGATAATACATCTAATTCTCCAAGTTTCATTTGAGTTTCATATAATTTTCTATCGGATTGATCAAGGCCGCCGCGGTGTATTTGTATACGAATCCCATCATTTGCATCTTCAACGTTTGATGCTAAAAATTCTGCATCATTGTGAGTGTTACTAAACACCAATTGCTTTGCATTATTTCTAAAACAAATGGAAGTAAGCATTTCCATAGTCGTACGTTGTCCAAATTTTCTAGGCATTATGAAAAATAAATGCATATTTTGTTTTCTTCTAAATTTACTTTCAATGTATGAAAATGAATTTTCAGGCAAGTCAAACATATTTGAAAAAAAATCTTTTGAATTATCAAGAGTTGCAGAAGAACCAATAAATTGAGTTTTGCCCATATACTTTTTCATCCTCTTTAAAACATGATACACGTTAGAACCATGAAAGCTGGTATAGGAATGAGCTTCATCCATCACTATAATTTTTGCATTTTTGAATAATTGATTCCATTTTTTGTCTTGTAAGATTAGGTGATAATTTATGAAATCAAAATTGGTTGCAAGAATTAGTGATTTAGAATAAGATTCTGAAAGAATTTTGTCCTTATATTGAGTACTTTGATTGCCATGAATAGAATACGCTGCAATTTTTTCACCCAACCCACATTTTTCAATCAAATCAGAGACTTTGTAGATCTGGTCATCAATTAACGCATTAAGTGGGTAAATGAGCAAAACAGCCACACCTGGAACTGGATTTTCAGAAATTTTTTGTAATACGGGTATTGTAAATGCCTCAGTTTTACCAGAACCAGTTGGTGCAGAAATTATTGAATTTTCTCCTTTCAAAATCGAACGAATTGATTCTTCTTGAAATGGAAGTAGTCCAGTAAAACCATACTCGTTTAATCCATCCAAAATTTTTTTTGATAAAACATCAGCCATATGATCAAGAGGTACCTTGTCAGGCTCAGATGAAACCAGATGTTGATAATGAATTATAGCCAAGGATTCATCTTTGTGACCTTGAACTATTTCGTGAATTATATAATCAGCATTGATTTCAAATGAATTTATTTTACCAACATCAAATAACAAATTTTCAGAAAATGGAATGATGGTTTTAGGAATTGTTTCATTGTGATTTTTAGAAGGCGTTATTATTTGCGTGGCTTCTGAAGTAAAGTATCCATTATCAGAATTCTCAATTGATGTACTACAGTTATG